>ERZ773136.552-NODE-552-length-41465-cov-3.719029_pt1 | contig 41465 bp, 32 predicted proteins | sample MGYA00580855_ERZ773136 | MGnify/ENA primary metagenome ERZ773136 (study PRJEB29015, sample SAMEA2737860) | human gut metagenome | biome: human gut; feature: human-associated habitat; material: faeces | place: China | collected 2012 ... | reverse complement strand
GGCATGAGGCGCGAGCGCACGAATCTGTTTTCGTGTCGTAAAACGCAGTTTTGCGACACGCGCAGGACAGCTTTGAAAGCTGTCCTGCTTTACTGTTTGAACGATTTACTTCAAGAACACATCCATCATACGTTCGCCCTTGGCGTAATTGACGGTATCGAGATACGAAACATCCTCCACGCCGAAGAATTCATCGTAAGCTTTTGCGTCGGAAGCCACCTCGGCATTGCTTGAATACATAATATACGGCACGGCATCAATCGAATGGGTGCGCATGGCAAGCGGTGTCGGATGATCCGGAAGAATAAGGAAGCGATACGGCTCACCGGTCTTTTTTAAGGCGTCCTCGATCGGTGCGATAATTTTCGAATCGAGGTATTCGATCGACTTGATCTTATTTTCGGTTTCGGCACGATGTCCGCATTCATCCGGCGCTTCAACGTGAACATAAACCAGGTCGTTGCCACGTGCCAAAGCGTCGATGGCCGCTTTGGCCTTGCCCTCGAAATTGGTATTGATGTTTCCGGTAGCGCCTTCGACCTCGATGACCTCCATACCGGCGCAAAGGCCGATACCCTTAATTAAATCGACCGCCGATATGACGGCTGCCTTTTTGCCGAAGCGCTCTTCAAACGAGGTAAGCTGCGGCTTTTTGCCGGGGCCCCAGATCCAAAGGGAGTTCGCCGGAAGAAGTCCGCGTTTTTTGCGGTCGAGGTTGACCGGGTGATTTTTTAATATCTCAAAGCTCTTTTCCATGATCTCGCGATAAGGCTTTCCGATCTCGCCCTGCGGCAGATATTCGCCGATCTCGCGGCCTAAAATATCGTGCGGGCGGGTAAATTCGCAAAGTGCCGGCGCGTTTTTCCAGATAAGGCAATGCCGGTAGCTCACGCCGGGATAATAGGTATGGATCTCGTCGCCAAGCTCCTTTTGCAGCGTTTCGATGAGCTTTGTGGACTCTTCGGTCGGAATCTCATCCGCGCCATGGTCGAGAATACGCTGGTGTTCATACGAATCCGCGTCCTCGGTGAGAGCGACGGTATTGATGCGGAAAGCCGTTTCGTCCGGCTTCATATCGATACCCATGCTGACGGCCTCAAGCGGCGAGCGACCCTTCGAATAGACCTTCGGGTCATAGCCCATAACGGCAAGATTTGCCGTATCGCTTTCCGGGATCATATCCTTCGGCACATTGTGGACAAAGCCGATGATTCCATGGCGCGCCATATAATCCATACGCGGCTTTTGGGCGACTTCAAGCGGCGTTTTGTTGCCGAGAGAAGCAATGCGGTAATCCGCCATGCCGTCGCCGATAACAATGACATATTTCATAAGACGAAACGTCCTTTCTTTTTTCGGTTATTCACTAAAATAATACGTTCTTTTTGCCCAAAAAGCAAGCGGTATTTTGTTAATAATGACAATTTTCGACTTTTTGTACCACTGCTCTTGCAATTTGCCAAGACTTATGCTATGATAGAAAAAGTTTCATACATGCGAAAACGGAGGAAGAAATTTTGACAGACGCACAAAAAGGCATGCTTGCCGGCTTTTCCGGCAACTTCATTTTCGGTTTAAGCTTTTTATTCTCCACACGCGCGTTCAGTACAGCAGCACGGCTGATGGAGGATTCCGGCGCAATGGCCGGTGCGGACGTGCCGGCGGTGCTTTCGATACGCTTCATTTTTGCGCTTTTACTGATGACTGCGCTGCTGCCGGTTTTGAAAATCAAGTTATCTTTTCGCGGAAAGCCGGTATTCAAGCTGATCTTACTCGGCATTTTTCAGCCGGTCATCTATTTTATCGGTGAAAGCTTCGGCTTAAAACAGACAGGCATTGTGGTCTCCTCGGTCATGATCGCGCTTGTGCCGGTATTATGTCAGATATTTTCGGCTCTGGTCTTACACGAGCCGCCGAAGCTTTTGCAGGTAGTTTTCTGTGCGCTGTCGGTCGGCGGCGTGGCGGTCGTCACAGTGCAATCGAGCGACGGAAGCGGAAAGACCTATCTTTCGGGATTGATTTTCCTAACGGTTGCCGTAGTTTCGGCTGTTGCTTTCAACATTCTGAGCCGTGACCTTGCCAAGGACTTTACGGCGTTTGAACGCACGTATTTCATGTTTATCGACGCGGCCATATTCTTCACGATCTATGCGCTTGTTGCAACGCGCTTCCAACCGCTTCTCATTGTAAAGCCGCTCGTCATTCCGGAATACGTTATCTCGATTCTGTATCTTGGCGGTCTGTCCAGCGTGTTCGCATATCTCATGGTTAACTATTCGAACACCTATCTTCCGCTTACGCGTTCAACGGTTTTTTCGAGCGTAATTACAGTCGTCTCGACGACAGCCGGTTTTTTGGTCGGCGAAAAATGCACGGTCGTCAGCGTAATTGCCTGCCTTGTGATTTTAGTCGGCATTTGGGGCGTACAGCGTTTTGCGGCAAGCGAGAAAAAATGAAAACTGTTATAAGACAGAGGTTTTGACACAAAAAAGGACGCGGTTTTACCGCGTCCTTTTTTGCTATTCAATTACACGTTCTGCAAGATACATTGCCATGCCGTCGTCTATATACATGGAATTTGCATCTCTAAAGTAAAAGGCCTTAAATACCTCGGCGTTATCCGGTATGATTGGAGCATAGTCTCCGCCGGGTACTGTAACCGGCAAATAATGAAAAGCATAGTTCATTGCATTGCCGGAAAAAAATATATCAGACGGTGCGTACCACCCAATCTCTTTAGAAATCTTCGCTATTGGATGCACACAACAGAAAGTGCGGCCTAAAAAGCGTGTAAAAGTTCTTATTCTTCCCATTCCCTGTTCCACATATCCATCCTTTACAGTAAATATCTTTCCTTGTAAGGGAGCAGTTCCATAATAACTACGATTGTACACTGTACCGATAAGGAAGCGAAACGGGATGTTTTTCAAAGGAATAAACTTCGTGATTTTCCAAGTTCCTTGATATAATGGCGTATCCCAATAGGAGACTTTCTCAAATCCGATTCCTTCATCCCTATCCTCTTTCACGGCTATCTGCTCATCTTTCGCAGAAGCCTTTGCTTCCGGTACGGAATCCGCTGCCATGGAAGCGAGCCAAACAAGGCTCTGCGAAATCAAAGCAGCAGCAAAGACGATGGTTACCGCTTTGAAAAGCTTTTTCATATTTTTTCCTTTCGCTTTCGGCATGAGGCGCGAGCGCACGAATCTGTTTCCGTGTCGTAAAACGTAGTTTTGCGACACGCTCCAAGGACACGTTCTGCTATGAACGTGTCCTTGGTCTTTATTCTGCCGTTACCGAAATGATTTTTGCATCTTCAAGCGGCGAAAAGGCTGCAAGGTCATTGAAAAGAAAGACCTTGACGGTTGCTGCACGGGAAGAAGAGGGAAGCGACAAAGAAGCCGTTTGAATGACGCCACCCGGGATCTCACCTGCCTTGGCGCATACAAGTTTGCCGTTTTCGTCATAAGCGGCGGCTAACACCGAAGCGTGGCTACCAGTCGCTTTGCGCGCGTCGAGGTTGACGGCCACGCGGATCTCGCTTTCCGCAGCAACCGCAGTGTTGCAGTGAACTGTTTCACCGTCATAGCGTGCGCCGGCCGGAAGCTCGATCTGGATTCCGTTGGCTTGAATATATTGAGTAAGCTCTGAGGGATTATAGACGTTTTCATAGTCGATAACCATTTTTCGGTGAGCGTTGACGTAGCGCACATAGTCAGCACAAGTCGGATTCCACATGTCGATAGTCTTGCACAGGGTTAAAAATTCATCATATTCAGCGTAGGTTATCGCAGGACTGGTGCCATTGGTAAAATCAAAAGAATGCCCCCAAACCGAAAACAGTGAAAGTGCGTCGCTGTCATAAGTCTGATATTTCTTTGTATATTCTAACAAAGCGCCCTTATACCGTGCTTCGTATATGGTAAATGTCCATTCATCCACAAAAGATGCCGGAACATCAAAACTGTAGCTATCGCCCGAACCACGCGCATAAATATAATTTTCCCTGACATGTTTTCGGATATTCGGACGAGTAGACGGAATCGTAAACGGCCAAGCAAGACCGACTACTTCATAGTCGAAAACTTTCTCCAACTTTTCCTTGCCGAGAACAATATCGTTAATGCACTCTTCTTCGGTAAACAGAAATTCACCGGTTGTCGAGTCTTTTCCGAACATTTGCGGATGCGTGTCCGAATGATTGGCTATTTCATGACCAGTATACATAGTACGCTTGGTGTCTAATTGTTCCTCTGTAAGTGAATCCCAGTAGGATGTGATAACGTTAAAGGAACCGACATAACCGGCCGTGTTTAAACGCCCCAAAAGTATTCGGTCGTAATAATCTACGCCGTCGTCATAGCTGAGGACGAATGCTTTTTTAGTAAAGCCCGGATAGAATTCCGTGTCTAAATCTCTGATCTTGCCTTCTTTCCATTTGGGATAGAACGTAACAAAACTGTCAATTTTTACTTTTGTACCGGGCAAAAAAGTGTTTGTTCCGTCTGTCCAAGCTTCAAATTCTTTATAAGAATGAGTAAATATGTTCTCAGGAAGTGTAATATAACCATTAGTATCCGGAAGAATGCGCGGCATTTGGCCTGTGCCATCGGCCGCGTCAAAAAGCACTGCAGCCGACACATCCGGGATAACAAAAATGCGTTCAATGCAGAGATTGATATCACTTCTCGAGCCTGGATCTAAGCGAAAAAATGTAATATTTTTATAAGAAGAGGCCACTCTCATGTCGTTGTACAGAGAATAACGAAGCTCTGAGAGCCCATCTGTATATGTGAATTTTTTATTAACGCTTCGCTCTTCAGCAAGCGGTTTTTTATCCAATGCCGCGTAAACCTGAAACCATGCGCCGTCCGCATCGTTTTCGGAATCGGCTGTACCTTGTACGACCACAGTGTTGAAGTGACCAAAGTCGGCAATAAACCGCAAAAAGATCTTAGGATCGTTACCGGAGGTCGTACCGCGCAGCGCACCGTCTTGGACGGTAACACCGGTTATTTGGTCAGGCGTAGTATTTTCCGTATCGCCGTCAGTATCAAAATTCCATTCAAAGCCCTCGCCCCAAACAGCATAGACTTCGGTGGCTTTGGTAACAGTCGTAGCATACGGCAAAACCTCGGAAGAGTCGACAGAAGCCGACCAACCGTAGAAAATAAGTCCGTCGTCGCGCGTCGGAGTGATAGGAGAATACAGCCGGTCGCCGGGATTTTTCAAAACAATTTCACTTTGCTCATCTATGTGATAGGTAACCTTCACAGTTTCCGCTTTTTCCCAGATTGCGTAGAGCGTTAAATTGTTTTTTACGCAGTCGATTCGGTCAATTGTTTCGGTCGCATTTGGCGTGAGCGCCCAGCCGAGTAAGCGGTTATCTTCTTTCTGCGCAGTGTATCCGGTAAGCTCCATAGAGGAACCGATTTCGATTTTAGTCGGATCGGGCAGGGAAAGAGCGTTATCGGCCGGGTCAGAAAAGGTGACTGTTACATTTTTATCTGAAGCGTATGCGGCAAAATCCATAGCTACTTTAACGTCTTTATAGTACATGCCGATGCCGACAACTGTCTGCGAAATGTAGTTTTCCATATAGGTTGAGTTGCCGCTCATATCGTAAAAATAAGTAACATATTTCCCGTTGTCGCTTGCTTTCATGGTATTGCTTTGATTCACGCCGTTCTGCTGCCAAAGGTCGGCAACGGTATTTCCGGATTCATCCACGATCTTAAAATAAGCATGGGAGATTGGCTGATAATTGGTGCCGTCCGGAATTTCGTATTTTACACGAAAAACGAAATATGGATACTCGGAGCCTTTTATCGGCGAAGAGGAGGTATTTAACGATATTGTATTGTTTACCTTGTTGGTCGTACCGATCCAATCGTCGCCGCTTATTTCGGACGGCGAAAGGTCGGTCGTCCAATAACAGGTGCTGTTTTTTTCACTGAAATCATAAAGCTTGATTTTCGGTGCGTCGGCAAAGCATGCATTAATAAAAGCGGCACACATCATTACAAAGAAAAGCGGAAACAAAATACGTTTTTTCATATTTTTCCATCCTTTCGGTAAATTTTATAAGATTATTATAACATGCGATGATACAAAAATAAATGACTTATTTTAGCATAACGTGCTAAAAGTTGACAATATTTGATATTCATGTTATAATCTTTATGCATTATGCATGAAAGGCGGTTGGCTATGAACGAAAGCATTATGGGAAACTTAGTCGGGATAAAATATGCCAAGTACGAAATGTATGTCGATTTAGACAGAGAATCGCCCGAATCCATACTCGCCTTTCTCGAAGAACGCGCTCGGAAGCTTGATGAGCGCGGTGCGTCGCCGACGCTGTTTCTGTCGGATTTCTGCTTTGATCCGCATATTGCGGTAACCACCAACAATATCGTGCGCAACAACGCTGTGGTATATCATAATCACGATTTTTTCGAATTGAACTATGTTTTGCGTGGTACGGTTACGGAATATGTGAACCGAGTACCGGTCGTTTTAAAAGAAAACGAGCTGTTATTCATGACGCCGGGCGTTTACCACACCTGTTATCCGTGTGCCGGTGCAGCAGGCTTCAATATTATTTTACGGAAAGAATGGCTTGACCGCTTTCAGGCGGAGTTACGTGAACACCGCGCGGATCACTTTTTAAACCGTATGGATAAGAAAACAGACTGGCTGATCTTTGATACAACTTCCGGCAAGGTTACGGAATACATCGCAGCACTTTTGAAGTGCAACAATTCCGTTGCTATGGAAGCGCTCGAAAAGGAATCTTTGGCAAAACTGATGTTACTCGGCTTAAACGCATGCCGGACGCAGGACAATACGGCATGTACCGGCAAGGAGCGGCGAAAAAGTGTCCATGCCGATGAAATATTAAACTATATCGCACAAAATTTTGCCACGGTCACACTTTCCGATACGGCTGCACATTTCGGCTATACGCCCGAACACCTTCACCGCATTATCAAGAAGCAGACCGGCAACGGTTTTTCCGTTTTCCAACTCTCGGCACGCATGTCCAAAGCCGCCTATCTTCTGTCTGAAACAAACATTCCCATCCACCGGATAGCCGCTATGCTCGGCCTTTCCGGTTCAGAATACTTCTGTCGGATGTTTAAAAAATACACCGGTATTTCGCCGCGCGTATACCGAAAAAATAAGCAGAGCGACTTAAAAAATGAAATGGATACTTCCGATTAAGAGAAAAACACGCCGGTGATCCATACCGAAAACAACGTGCAGAATACTAACGTCAGAAAGGCTGCCGGAAGCGCATACCGCGTTTTTTTGATTCCGGCTGCTCCGAAATACATACTGAGCGTATAAATGATCGTATCGGAAGAGCCCATAAGCACCGACGCCGCACGGCCGGCAAAGCTGTCCGGCCCCTGTTCGGCAAACAGCTCGTTTATCATTGCGGTAGCGGCGCTGCCGGAGATCGGACGCATGAAAACGACCGGCAGCATGGCTTCGGGAATGCCGAGCGGACGCAAAAAAGCGCCGCACATTTCGCATAGCATTCCTAAAGCGCCGCTTGCGGCAAACATGCGCGTCGCACAGATAAGCATAACAAGGCTCGGAAGAATGCGAAAATTGGTCGTAAGTCCTTCCCGTGCGCCTTTCATGAATTCGTTTAGCAGATCCTGCCGCGAAAATAACATTGCCGCTCCGGCCAGCACCAAAATGACCGGAACAGCATACGTACCGAAAAATTGCATATGACAGAAAACTCCTTACCGCGATTTACTGATTTTTGCAAATACCTTGCAGACAATAACGGAAAATGCAACAGTAGCGGACATACATATCCAAACCGGCAGCAGAATTTCAAAGGGCGATACCGAACCGTGCGCCGTGCGAAGCGCGCCGAGCGTTGTCGGTATGAGCTGAAACGGCACGGTCGCGGCAACGGCAAACATGATCATATCGTCGTTTGCCGTATCGGGCGAGGGAAGTCCGATGCGTTTTAACGAATTCATGGCTCGAATACCGATCGGAAGCGCGGCGTTGCCGAGTCCTAAGAAATTGGCGCTGTAATCGGCAGCAATATCGTTCATCGCGGCGCTCTGCCGCACTTTTTCCGAATAGATAAGTGAGAGAATCGGCGATATAAACACCCTTAAAGCACGCGTAAAACCGGCTTTATCAAGCGTCCGGATAATGCCGCTCCACAGGCACATTACTCCCAAAAGCGACAGTGACAGGGTGACCGCCTCGCCGGCTCCTTCAAGCGCTGCACGGCTGACCTCGGCCATACAGCCATTTACACCGGCAAAAATAAAGGAACCAAATACCAAAACTGCAAAGATTTTTCCAAGCATAGCTAACTCCGTTTTTGTGATCTTACTTTATCTGTATGGCGGCATTACTTGCGATATGACCGCACACCAAAGAAAAGGATATTGCATACAATAGAACTGTAAGTGCAAATAACAATCATTTTCAGGAGGAAATTGCCATGCCGTCGATCTTTTTAAGTCCGTCCGCACAAGAATACAATCCCTATTACGACAATTCCGGCAGTGAAGAATACTATATGAATCTCATTGCCGACGCGATGGAACCGTATTTAGACGCTTCCGGAATCTCGTTTACCCGCAACAATCCGAATAACACCCTTTCACAGATTATTCGCGAATCCAATGCCGGTACTTACGATCTCCACCTTGCCCTGCATTCCAACGCAGCTCCCGAATATCTCGCCGGTCAGTTGACCGGGCCGGATTTCTACTATTATACGCGCAGCTCCGCCGGAAGAAATGCCGCGACTGTGCTGGCCGACAACTATATGAAGATCTATCCCGACCCGTCGAAGGTCACGATCATGCCGACCTCTACGCTTGCTGAGGTCACACGTACCAACGCACCGGCCGTTCTTGCCGAGCTGGCTTATCACGATAATCCGACCGACGCGGAATGGATAAAGAACAACATCCGTGCCATCGCGCGCAATCTTGTACAGGGATTGACCATTTATTTCGGTATTCCGTTTGTTGATCTACCAACGACCGGTATGCCATCCGACAGCACCAATGCCACCGTTATTACCGAACGTGACAGACTGAATATCCGCCGCTTGCCAACACTTGACAGCGAGGTGCTCACACAAGCGCCCAAAGGCGCGCGTATGACGGTATACTGTCTGTCGGGCGAATGGTATGTGGTCGACTACGACGGTGTTCTTGGTTTTGCCTATTCCGAATATGTTGCAACCGACCGAGGATTTTAACAAAATTAAGTCTAGTACGCAAATGCCGCCTATATAAGGCGGCATTTTTGCGTGTCGTAAGCTACGGTTCGCAACACGCTGCTTTTATACATATTTCGCTCTTTATCCCTCATAGAATAAACAGGAAAAACAGATTGGGAGGAATTGGATTGCTATTCTTTGCGGAAAAAGGGGCAGCGGTATTAAAATACTTAGAGACCGACGAAAAAAGTGGACTATCATCGGAAGCGGCGGTCGGACGAATCGGACAGTACGGTGAGAACCGTTTGAAAGAGAAAAAGAAAACGAGCAGCTTTCGCCGGTTTATCGGACAGTTTGCTGATGTGATGATACTGATTTTGTTAGCGGCGGCAGCCGTGTCATTTTTTCTTGCCTTTACGGGAGAAGATAAAACCGATTTTTTCGAGCCTATTTTGATCCTTGTTATCGTCGTTGTCAATGCGATCATCGGCGTTTTACAGGAAAATAAAGCGGAAAAGGCGCTTGAAGCGTTGAACGAGCTTTCCGCGCCGCTTGCGCGCGTTATCCGCGACGGAGAAGAAAAGCGAATTGATGCACGCAGTCTTGTTCCGGGTGACATTCTGCGCTTGGAAAGCGGAGATATTGTCCCGGCGGACGCGCGAATTCTGCAATGCGCAGGATTAAAGTGCGATGAATCGGCGTTAACAGGAGAATCGCTTCCGGCAGAAAAAAACGCGGTGACAGTTCTTCCTGAAGGCGCATCGGTTGGCGACCGGTGCAATATGGTGTTTTCCGGGTGCAGCGTCAGCACCGGAACGGCCACGGCTGTTGTTACTGCAACCGGAATGGATACGGAAATGGGAAAGATCGCACATCTGCTAGACAATGCCAAAAGCGATTTAACGCCTTTGCAGGTGCGACTTTCCAAACTCGGCACTTATTTGGGAATTATGGCGGTTGCAGCCTGTGCGGTGATTTTCGGCGTCGGTGTGGCAAGTGGCATTCCGGCTCTTGAAATATTTATGACCTCGGTCTCACTTGCCGTTTCTGCCATTCCGGAGGGACTTCCGGCAATCGTTACCATTGTTCTTGCCATGGGAGTGGAACGCATGGCAAACCGAAATGCGCTGATCCGCCGGCTTCCGGCGGTCGAAACGTTAGGCAGTGCATCGGTCATCTGTACGGATAAGACCGGAACGCTCACACAAAACCGTATGACGTTGACAGCGCTTTATACCGACAGTGAACAAAAAATTCTTTCTTTTCCGGTCGGAACGCACAGTACCTTACCACAAAGCGCCAAAACGCTTCTTCTATATGCCGCACTTTGCTGCAATGCCGCCATTAAGCATAGTGAATTCGGTGAAAAACAGATCGGAGATCCGACCGAAACTGCTATTTTGGCAGCAGCGGAACAAGGCGGCGTGGCAATCGAAGCCTTGTCAGAGGAATATCCGCGCCTTGCCGAAATTCCGTTTGATTCCGACCGAAAGCGTATGACGGTGATCTGTAGAATCGGCGGAAAATACGTTGCACTTGTCAAAGGAGCGCTTGACGGCATGACGCCGTTATTTCGTTCCGGCAATATAAGAGCTGCAAAGAAAGCGGCTCAAAACATGGGAGATAGTGCTTTACGCGTTTTGGCTGTCGGCTATAAGGAGTTAGCTTTTTTGCCGAAAAAGCCGGTTGAAAGCATGAGTGAGATCGAAAATGATCTGATTTTTGCAGGTCTTGTCGGCATGATCGATCCGCCGCGAAAGGAAGCGGCCGAAGCGGTTTCCCTGTGCAAAAAAGCCGGAATCCGTCCGGTGCTTATCACAGGCGATCATCCGGCAACGGCCAATGCTATTGCAAAGCAGACCGGTATTCTTTCGGAGGGACAAAAGGCCGTTACCGGCGCCGAGCTTGCGAAAATGAACGACGCAGAGCTTGCAGATGCTGTGGAAAATATCCGTGTTTATGCACGCGTTTCGCCGGGCGATAAGCTGCGTATCGTCAAAGCATGGCAATCGCGCGGCAAGGTGGTGGCCATGACCGGCGATGGTGTCAATGACGCGCCGGCCTTGGGCGCGGCTGATATCGGCTGTGCGATGGGAAAAACCGGAACGGATGTCGCCAAAGGCGCATCGGATATGGTGTTTACCGATGATAATTTTGCGACGGTTGTCGAGGCTGTGCGCGAAGGGCGGGGGATATACGCCAACATTCGGAAGGTTACCGCGTTTCTTCTTGGTACGAATATCGGCGAAGTGATAACTGTGTTTGCCGCTATGCTTTTATGGCATAAAACGCCGCTTATTTCCATGCAGCTTTTGTGGGTCAATTTGGTTACGGACGGAATGCCGGCAATCGCGCTTGGCATGGAAAAAGTGGAAAATGAGGTCATGAGCGAGCCGCCTAAACCGCGTGAAGAAGGCATTTTTGCGCATGGGTTAGGTTTGCGTGTAGTAGTTCAGGGCATTATGTTCGGCTTTTTAACGCTTGTTGGGTTTTATATTGCGGAAAAAGCTGTGGGACTTGAGGGCGGTCGGACGCTTGCGTTTATGATTCTTTCGCTGTCGCAGATTGTGCAGGCGTATAACATGCGCTCAGAGCGGTCTTTGTTTCATATCGGAATTTTTACAAACAAAAAGTTAAACAGCGCTGCCGGCGTATCGGTTTTGCTTGTCGCTATGGTGTTGTTTACGCATTTGCGTACCTTGTTCGGACTTGTGGTTTTGCCGGTGAAACTGTATCTTCTTGGTACAGGTCTAATACTTGTTCCGTTTGCAGTGATGGAAATATCAAAGGCTTTACGGCGGTGCATCAAGCGGAAATAACACAAAAAAAGCTCTTGAAATCAGAAAAATTTCAAGAGCTTTTTTTAATTGAGTTTTAAACTGGTACGGCTATTTGTTACGTTATCCTTTAAAACAGTCAAAGCTTCTTCCGGATCCTGCTTTAGATGTTCCAACAGTAGAATTGGTTCTGCAAGTATGTTTTCATATGAATAACCGTTTTCTTTTATCGATTCCACATATTGCTCGAACAAAAGCCGTGCCTCGTCAAAGTGCCGTAAATATAATGCTGTGTAGGCTTTTAAGCGCAAATACTTTGATGAATCGCAAAACAGCATCTTTTTGTTGACAGAACGTGACAGATCTGGTGTTGGAGCAATTCTATTTAAAAACGGAATGATATCCTTTTCAAAGCATTTTAACGTAAAATTCAAGTTTCGGTCAAACGCCGCTTGTTCCATGTCTTTATACAGCAGATATCTTTGAGCCTTTCTTGCGTACTTCCGAACAAGAGTATCGCCATAATCAAGTACAAAGCACTCCGAATAGTCATACAAAGGCTGTACAAAGTAAAGTGCTTCGTAATTAAAAGGCTTATTATCAAATCCTACGGCACATAATAGTCCATTGTTATACATATACCAAAACAGCTGTTTTCTGTTAAGAAAGCCGTACTGTGCAAACCAATCGTCTAACCGCGCCGTATCAAGACTGGCTTTTGATGACAAAATATCGCTCCTTTAACTACTTGCAATAATGATAATACATCTTTGCATAGTAATCATCCCACGCAAGCATTGTGATTTTTTCAAAAGAAATGAAATCCAACTCCGTATCCCATTCGCCGTCACAGCCAAGTGAAGCAAATTTCACACCTGCTTCTTCTAACGAAACAACACGTCCGAGCAAGTACGGTGGCATAGCTTGTTCGTTTTCACAGTGAACGGAAATAAATCCCGGATATTGTAATAACTGATTCATCACATCAAAATATGAGCTTGCTTTTTTAACAGTACACGCAGAAACTTTTTTACGTAATCCCTCTTGAATGCAAATCTTTTCGTAAAAATCGGAATCTTTTGCCGCAACCTCCGTAATGTCAGACGTTCGCAGCAAAACATATCCTTCATCATGAAAATCGTATACATTGGTCATGAGTAGAAATGAATCAGACAACCAAACCGGAAATCCGGTATAGTTTATATCCGGGTCAACGGCAGCTCTTTCAACCTGAATCATTTTGCAGTCACGAATATAATTCTGTGTCAATATTTCCTGCTTTTCTGTCATATCAAACACCCAAATTACAGCGCTTCTCGCTCATGCGCTTTGACAAACGCTTCGAGAATATCTACGCATCCGTCGATACCGACTGCGTCGGTATGAATCGAAAGATGATAGTTTTCCGTTGCGCCCCAACGCTGGGTGGTATAGTAGTTGTAATAGGTTGCACGCTTTTTGTCGCGGCGTTCGATATCCTCACGGATGTCCTTTGCATCGTTATCATAGTACTTTTGCACACGCTTGACACGGGAATCAAGGTCGGAATACAAGAAGAAATTGATCAAATTGCTCTGTTCCTTGAGTACATAATCCGAGCAACGGCCGACAATAATGCACGGACCTTTTGCTGCACATTCCTTAATAATATCCGATTGAATCAAGAAAACCTTATCCGATAACGGCAATCCATAAACGCCGGCAGCCGTGCCAAACATGGATAACGAATATAACAGACTATGTGTGGAAACCTGTTCCGCTTTTTCAAATAAATTCTCTGCATAGCCGCTCTCTTTGGCAGCCATGGTGATAATTTCATTATCGTAGAAGGGGATACCGAGCTTTTCTGCAAGCTTGCGTGCAACAAATCTGCCGCCGCTGCCATATTGACGGCTGATAGTAATAACCGAGTTAATCATGAAAATACCTCCATTTAATATTTATACCTGTGATAGCGAGTAAGACAAGTATCTTTGTATATATTATACAGTATTTTTTCTCAAAAATCAATAAGTGCGGAAAAAATATCTTTGCCGGTCGCAGGATTTTTTGCAAGGAACGTGAATTCGCGGCCGGTTTCAGCCGTATAAATGTCGAATTTTTCACCGCGTAAAATTTCCGACGAATAGTAGATCGAAAACTTTTTACCGATATCGTCGTTCTTATAAGAATCCGGAAAGTAGTCATAGACAATATCCGGATAGAAAGTGTTGTTCATGTGTCCGTTGCGGTCAATTTGAGAGTAGTATACTTCCCGAACATCTGTTTTTTGCATTTCGGCGGCATTCAATTTAATGCGTCGGTCCTCAATTTCATGCATATCCGAGAGATCCGGTTCAATTGTTCCGAGGTGTTCAATTGCACTTGGACGCAAAAGCGTGCGGTTATTGATGTCTAATAAAACCCAAGAGGAAGTGGCATAGGCGGCACGTTTGCCGTTGACGGTCACATCAAAATCACGGATAAAGGAAACACCGCGGCAACCGCGTGGAAATGTTGCTATGGTGACATTGTCGTATGAGTGGATATTGTCAAAATATTCGAGAGTGAACTTCGTTACCACGAAAACAATTCCGTTTTCACGCAGATAATTATAGGTCATGCCGAAGCCATCTAAATCATCGCCGGCAGCTTTTTGAAATAAATGAAATAATGTGGATGGACGAACATTGTCGTTCGGTTGAACCTCGTAGCTTTCAATACGGGTTTGAAATACGGTTGACATTTTAAACTCCTTGTTTTTTGATATTTGCTTTATTAACGTAAGATAAAAATAGTGGTCGGTTGAAGTATTTTTATCCGAATAAACGCAGTAATGCTTCCTTAGGCCTACACCCAATTATATAAAATTCTTATTTTATATAATTGGGTGTATCTGTTCCACAGCACTTCTCTACACGATAATTCTTCGAACCAACGGCAAAATACTGCCGCAATCGGTTAATTGACTTTGTGTGAGCGATTCCGGAACAACATCATATTTGCGGCAGAATCTACGAATCTTTTCGTATTCCGGATGTTTTTCAATCGAGCCGCAGAAAAAGATTTTGATTCCGTCGAGAGTTCTGTGCGGCTGTGAGCATGCGCCGCCGATAAATCCGTAATCATAACCCGGCAGCCGCACCGCTTTTGTTTTTAACAGTAATACGTCGATTCCATACTCTGCACAGCTTTTTGCGATCCCTTCATCTTCGGTTATGATTGCATTGTCCGAAACAGTACAGATATTGCATTTTGCATAGCCTTGTTTGACATTGATCAACTTCCAGCCATATTTTAAAATAAGCCCTGCAAGCTTCGGATGAATCGCTTCACGGTTTCCGATAATAAAATTGCCGCACATGGCAAAATTCAAAGCGCAGTCATGCGGATAACGCACGCCGGTCTTACCTGCCCGAAAACGCACTACGTTTTCTTTAAAAATCTCGTCAGCAAAATAGAACGTTTGTTTATCGCCCATTGCTTCAAAGCAAAGAGCTGTACGCTGTTCGATCAGAAAGCCCTCATGATACGGAAACAAAACTAAATCGGGATGCGTGCGCAACGGCTGTTCAAAGGCTTTGTTTTCCGGAAGCTCGATCGTTCGAAAATAGCGTCGAACAGCCGTTTTGCAGCGCTGCGGCATACGGCTGTCTATCAGCACAATGCCTCTTAAAACGTTTAAAGTTTCTTCTTTTATCATGAACGGTTCTCTCCGAAAAGTTTTAATGTATCAAATAGACTCTTTACCGGTACGATTTTGGTTTTACCGGCCATTTTTTCAAGCTGAGCTTTGGATTTTTCGTAATTTCGGTATGGAATGACCACCGTTTCAAAGCCAAGTCTTATGCATTCGCGGACTCTGTGTTCAATTCCGGCAATCGCACGGCATTCGCCGGCAAGTCCGATCTCCCCCATCGCGACCAACTTATCGTTTAACGGAATATCCTTGACGCCGGAAATAAGAGCCATACAAGCCGGCAGGTCGGCCGACGGGTCGTCCACACGAAGACCGCCAACAACGTTCATATAAATATCCGTTGTGCCAAGCCGAAGTCCCATGCGTTTTTCAAGCACGGCGGAAAGAAGATTTAAACGCGTATAATCAAAGCCGGTCGAGGTACGGCGCGGAGCCGGATAAACTGTCGGTGTAACCAATGCCTGAATCTCGGCAAGAAGCGGTCGTGTGCCTTCCATAGCGCACATGGTGCAGTTGCCGGAAACGCCGAGCGGACGTTGGGATAGCAGATATTCCGACGGGTTTTCTACCTCGCACAGGCCTTCGGCCTCCATTTCGAAAATACCGATCTCATTGGTTGAACCAAAGCGGTTCTTGACGGCGCGCAACATCCGATAAGAATACTGCTTATCCCCATCGAAGTACAGCACGGTATCCACCATATGTTCGAGAACCTTAGGACCGGCTATTGCGCCGTCTTTATTGACATGTCCTACAATAATGACCGATACGCCGTCGGTCTTAGCGGTGCGGATGAGTTTAGCAGCCGTGTTTTTTACCTGTGTGATGCTGCCGGCAACGGTTGTGGAATTGACATCCGTCATGGTCTGGATCGAGTCAATGACCACCATATCGGGAGCCGCTGCGCCGACCTCTGCTAAAATTTCATTGATATCGGTCTCTGTGTACAATAAAATATTGTCATTCGAGATTCCGAGTCGTTTGGCACGTAATTTTATCTGGGACGGCGATTCCTCGCCTGACACATACAAAAGGCGGTATTTATCGCTGAGAGCGCCGCATATCTGTAAAAGAAGCGTGGACTTTCCGATACCTGGTTCGCCCGAAAGAAGCGTTACCGAGCCTTTGACAATACCTCCGCCGAGAACGCGGTCGAATTCGCCGATTCCGGTTTGTGAACGCGGCTCTTCGCGAATATCGACGCTGTTAATGGAAAAAGACAGCGCTTTTTCGCGCGTCGGCGGTATATACGTTCTCTTTCCAAGTGAGGATGAGGACGCTTGCACTGCGCTCTGTTCTTGCTCTTCAAGCGTATTCCATTCGCCGCAGGACGGACATTTTCCGAACCATTTGGCGCTTACCGCTCCACATTCCGAGCAGACGTACTGTGTTTTTAACTTCATGACAGATCTCTCCGTTACATTTTATGACAAATCGCTTATTTTTATATCGTTTTCCAAAAAATCAAGTGTAGACAGAAATACAGTGAACGCAATCTTTTTTTGGTAATCCCGGCTTGCCAAAAGCTTTGCCTCTTCGGCATTGGACAAAAAGCCGCATTCGACAAGCACAGACGGTATTTGTAGTGAGTTTAGAACCCGGATGCGGTGATCTGCCTTTTTCACCTCTCGGTTGTTAGCGGAATCCAAATAGGTCTTGGCATTCTCTTGAATATGCTCGGCAAGCTTCATACTTAACGGATGATTCTTGGAATAATAGACCTGTAATCCCTTGTATTTCGGAATCTCAAATTTATTCTGATGAATGCTGATAAAGACAGCGTTATCAAATTGCGACGCAAAGTTTATGCGCCCCATAAGGTCGTAATACTTTTTGCGATTTTCTTCGCCGGGACCGTATAAAAGCCGGTCGTCGGTACGTGTGGGCTTCACGGTATAGGGTGTAAAGCGCAAAAAGGCGGCAAGGTCGCTTGTAACGGCGAGATTGACCTCTTTTTCATTGACACCGTTTGCACTTGCGCCGCCATCCTCCCCACCGTGTCCGGCATCCAATACCAAATGAATGCTTTTACGCTCGGAATCGGTCAGTTTTCTTTGCGAATCGGCATCAACAAAGGTTTTGCCGTTTTTCGGATTCCAAAAGGATAGAAACAGCACGACAAGTGCTATTAAAAGCGAAAGAAGAACAATTTTTGCCGTTTGCGTTGCGCTTTGCAAATCCGTCACCGTCCGTTTATTGTTTTATGGTACAGGACAGATTATGCCAGTAAGTGCAATTTCATGCATCTTTCTTTTTGGAATCAGTCGTGTTAAATGAGATCACGCCGCAAAAAGCAAGGCGATATAAAAGTGCAAGAAGCAACGCGGCAAGCACCAAAAAGATCAGTTGAAAAAACGCGTGGTCGCTGAGAAACAAAACAGCAGGCGACGCCGTGCTTTCGCGCAGCTTCGTGACCGTATTGTAGGTGTAATTGGTAAGACCGACGTCGATTCCGAGTATCTCACCGGCAAGCACGTATTTTACGATAAAAAAGTATACCGTGCGGAAAGCGCCGGCAACTTCAGACGCAAAAAACGTGTAAACCGAATATACGCCGATGATAAGAAAACTTGGAAGAAAAGCAAGAAGCATGTACCGCAAGCCGGTATGCGGCGTAAGGCCGTCTCCCCTGCCCGCGTTTTTTATAATTCTATCCTTTTGGGCATCGTCAACGACGGCGAATCCAACGACGGAAAGATAAAACAGCAGCGAAAATACACCGGCTGCAATACAAAGACTCCCGGAAAGAGCCGACGCAACAAACAGACCAAACAGCGAAAAGGCCACTTGATTAATCCATATTTTTTTAATAATCTTGTTTTTTTGCGACCAAAGTCCGTTATGATTCATAAAAATTCCTCCGAAAATCGAAAAATTTAAAGTTGTATCTTTTCAAAACAAAAAATCTATGCTATACTGATATCATTAAGGAAGTGATATCGTTTCTATGGCAGATAAATACGATTACAGCGACGCTCCGGAGCTTGTCCGGCGTTTTTTGAACTATAAAACCGGCGTACAGAACCGTTCGAAATTGACCGTGTACAACTACTACCATGATCTTCAGACATTCAGCCGTTTTTTGCTTGTCAAAAAGGATCCCGAAAAATATGCCGATGTGCCATACAGTGAGATTCCGTTTGCCGACGCAACCGACGAGCTGTTAAAAAACGTCACCAACAACGATGTCTATGAATTCATGTCATATGCCGCACAAACCTTGGATAATAAAGGCATTTCGCGTTCGCGCAAGCTGTCGTGTCTGCGTTCGTTTTATAAGTATCTCACCAAAACGATCATGGAGCTCGATTCCAATCCGACCGAAAACATCGAGTCTTTAAAGAAAGACAAGCGCTTGCCGAAATCTCTGACTCTCGATGAATCGAGAGCGCTGCTTGCTTCGGTAGACGGCAAATACGCTGAACGGGATTTTGCCATTATCACGCTGTTTCTCAACTGCGGACTGCGTGTTTCCGAGCTTTGCGGCATTGATTTGAACGATATAAGCAGCGATAAAAGCTCACTTACGGTTATCGGTAAAGGCAGCAAGGAGCGCCGCATTTTCTTGAACGACGCCTGCCGTGAAGCGTTGGACGCTTATTTGAAGGTTCGCCCGAAAGAAGTGAAATACGCTGACCGAAACGCGCTTTTTATTTCGCGCAACAAAAACCGTATCAGCGTACAGACTGTGCAGTGGCTCATCTACAAGCACTTAGACGAAGCCGGGCTTGGAAACCTCGGCATGTCGGTTCATAAGCTGCGGCACACGGCAGCAACGCTCATGTACAACTACGGCGGCACCGATGTGCGCGTACTCAAAGATATCCTCGGACATGAGGAGCTGTCTACTACGCAAATCTATACGCACGTCAGTCCGCAGAAGCTCGCAGACGCGGCCAACAACAACCCATTATCCGGCGGCGTAAAACGCGTCGGACGGCCAACAACGAAAACTGGTTCCGAAGAATCCGAGCAGGACGAGGATTAAGAAGCAAAACTGACACGCGAAACAGCCGTATAAACGGCTGTTTTTTGTTAACCGCGATCCTCAAAAATCTTGTCGTATTCCTCGTATACCTCTTCATCTTTATAATACGGCGTGATCATGTACTTTTTGATGACCGGATAAGCGGCATACGCACCAATGAAAAATACCGTGGTCGTGGTGATGATAAGCGGCAGCGTAAGACCGACAAGCGGCAGCCATACAAACAGATAAACGTTGATAAAGCAAACAATGACTGTTCCCAAAAGTGCGGCAAGGTTGCGCTTGATTCCCAAAAATGCAAAAATGAAGGAATTCTTCAAAATCTTGAAGATCGAAAGTTTAAAGGTAACTAATATCAGATACATGTAATTACGCATAAAGCCGTAGATGAGAATGAGAAAAATACAAGTATAGAAGAATACGCCGTCCCAAAACGAGCGCTCTTTTTTTTGCGGTGCCGGACTTTCCGGAGAATCGTCTGCGGAGCCGGTATTTTCCGAAAGCTGCGCGTTATCTGCGACACTCTTGTCATCCGGCGTATCAAACGCAACAGACGAGAGCGCGTCATCTTCCTGCGGTGCTGCTTCTTGGGATTGTTCATTCGGCTCGGTCATATTTTCCGGAAGCGAAGTTAAGTAGTTTAGATCCATACCGCTCCAAAAAAACAAATCAAACACCAAAAGTACGATCACGGCAAGATCGATAAGTCCCAAAAGCAATCCTTGAAGGAAATTGTGCTTTACTGCATACCGAAAGTCTGACAGGATATACACCGGGTCGCCGCGCACATAACCGCGCACGACATAGGCTGCTCCTGTATTGACAACACCGAACGCAAGCGCACAGATTCCTAAAAAGATATAGAACGCCACCGGATAAGCGGCAAGCTTCCATATACCGAGCGAAAGAATCAGTATGTATACCGCGATAAGTAGGTTTAAGTTGGATAAATTCCAGAATTTTCGACCGTACATGGTGAAAAAACCGAGAAAATCCGTTTGTACCGACGCGCGTTCGTCGTCTTTTTGCACGCCTTTTTTGGGCGGATCATAGCTAAAAAGCTTAAATTTTTTCATAAAGTAAATCCCTTCCATGCTCCCTTTCAGTGATTTTTTCGTCAAAAAAGAGCAATACACCCCATAATAGTATGGGATGCATGTATTATAAGCCAAAAATATGAATTTGATATGAAATCCGTGTAACCTATACTACGCTCTTGGGTGAAACTTCAAATAGGAGTCCTTCATGCGTTTTTTTATGTAGTCGGCATACACCTGCGTTGAGGAAATATCGGCATGTCCTAAAATCTCTTTAATATCATGGATATCAGCGCCGTTTTCAAGAAGATGCGTCGCAAACGAATGGCGAAGCGTGTGTGGTGTAATGGTTTTGGAGATTCCTGCATCCGCGGCATAGCCTTTCAGAATCTTCCAAAAGCCCTGACGCGTCATGCGCGTACCGCCGATGTTGACAAACAAGGCATTGTCTTCCTCTTGGACAAGAAAACAGCGGGAAGCGGTCAAATATTCTTTTAACGCCGAAACGGCTGTCGGATATAAGAAAATTGTCCGGTCGTGCTGTTTTGCGCCCTCGCCATGGCAGACGACAAAGCCGAGAACCAAATTCAAATCGGTAACATCCAATGAAATAAGCTCGGTCACCTTCATGCCGGTTGCGTACATCATTTCAAGCATGGCCTTGTCGCGAATGCCTTTAATTTCAGTGGTATCCGGTTGGGCAAGAAGCTGCTCGATCTCTTTTGCGGTAAGAATTTCAAAAGCTTTCTTTTCCACCTTGTCGTTTTTGACGGCGCGCGCTGGATTTTCGTGAATCACCCCGCCGACAAGCAAATATTTGTAAAAACTGCGAACCGAAGACATGGCACGGGAAACCGAGGAAGCCGAAAAGCCTTTTGCAGACAAGTGTTTTTTATAAGAGGAGATTTCATCGCCGGTAACGGACAATATGTCCGTCGGAATTTCCGAGACAAACGCAGCAAAGCCTGTCAGATCTCTCTGATAGGCGGAAACGGTATTCTTGGACGCGCCCTTAGACAGCGCAAGGTACGACAGAAAGTCGTCCACCGTTTTAATGTGCGTCATGCTTGAAAAGCTCCTTGATTACAAATATTACCGCGCGATTTCTTCAGCTCTTGCGGTGCAGGCGTTCATGGCATTGGATACGATCTCACAGAAATTATCTTTGTCAAAGCTCTTAAGCGAAGCTTCGGTCGTGCCTTTTGGAGAGGCAACCATGCGAATAAGTTCATCGGGATCGAGCTTACTGTGAATAAGCATTTCCGCAGAACCCTTTAGGGTTTGGAAAACAAGATCCTTTGCAACATCATGCTCAATTCCCTGCTCTACGGCATTGTCGATCATAGCCTTTGCAAATAAGTACACATAGGCAGGACTGGAGGAATTGACCGAAATTACAGCATTCATCTGTTCTTCGGGAAGTGAAACAACACTGCCGGAAGCGGCAAAAAGGCCGCATATCTTGGTATACAGACGGTCGTCCACAGCGGTATTTCTTGAAATAGCAGTTGCGCCGCAGCCGATAAGAAGCGGCGTGTTCGGCATGACGCGGACAACGGGAAAATCCGCGCCTAACGTCTTGCAGATATAAGAAGTGGAAATAGCGGCAGCAATCGAAATAAAGATTTTTTTCTGACCGGCTACTGCGTCCTTGATACCGCATAAAACGGTTTCATAGTCCTGCGGCTTGACAGCGAGCAAAATGACTTCGGAAGCGGCGACTGCCTGTTCGACAGAATCGGCGCAGTTGACGCCAAGCTCTGCAAAAGCCGGGTATTTATCTGATTTGATATCATAAACGGTTATATCGGCCGCCTTGATACGACCGGAGGAAATAACGGAACGGATAATGGCTGTCGCCATGTTTCCGGCGCCGATAGAAGTAAGACGCAAAGAGAACACACCTTTCGAGACTTAGGACAAATAAAAGCGCAATGCAAAATCCTTGCACTGCGACGCATTTGTCGTGTAACGTTTTTTACTGCAAATATTATACCGCATTTTCACCGGAATTTCAAGAGGTTTAGCGAAGATTGTGTATTTTCGTAAATTATGACAATTAATTATGTAAATGTAATTATGTAAACCCACGAAACTAGCACTATTTGGAACAAGATATGCGATTTTTAATTTATACAAACCACAACATCTTGTAAATATGCCGCTTTCGCAAACAAGTCACCGATTCAGCCGTTTTCTTTACAATTTATGCAACTTGCCCATAACCGGCGCTTTCGGACCAGGCAAATGAAATAATTTCCAAACCTTCCCTGCTCTGCACTTGCTTTTTAAGCGCAAAAATACCGTCCCTCAAGGACGGTATTTTTGTTTTATGCGTTTATCAATCCAATTCCTTTTTGCCGGTATACAGCTCGTAGTAGCGACCTTTTAGTTTTAGCAAGTCATCGTGATTGCCACGTTCGATGATCTCACCTTTTTCAAGCACCATGATCGCATCAGCATTCCGGACAGTCGACAAGCGGTGTGCAATGACAAATGTTGTGCGGTTGCTCATCAGCCGATCCATGCCGTGTTCGATATGCCGTTCGGTACGGGTATCGACAGAGCTTGTCGCTTCGTCTAGCACCAGAATCGGCGCTTTGCTGATAGCGGCACGCGCGATGTTGAGTAACTGCCGCTGACCCTGTGAAAGGTTTGCGCCGTCGCCTTCGATCATGGTGTCATAGCCGTTTTCAAGGCGCATGATAAAGCTGTGCGCGCTGGCTGTCTTAGCAGCCTCAACGACCTCCTCGTCGGTGGCGTCGAGTCGGCCGTAGCGGATATTTTCACGGACAGTTCCGGTAAACAGGTGCGTATCCTGAAGAACCATAGCAATGTGCTTTCGCAGCTCCTTCAGTTTGATATCACGGATATTCACGCCGTCGATAGTAATTTCGCCGGAATCGATATCGTAGAAACGATTAAGCAAATTGGTGATCGTTGTTTTTCCGGCGCCGGTCGAGCCGACAAACGCGATTTTCTGACCGGGTTTTGCATACAGCGAAATATGCTTCAAAATCGTTTTATCCGGATTATAGCCAAAGGTTACGTCCTTAAGCTCAACATATCCCTTCATATCTTTCATGTCAGAAGCCTCCGGAACATCCTCCGGCTCTTCTTTCATATCAATGATATTAAAGACGCGCTCTGCACCGGCCAATGCCGAGAAAACGGTGCTCATCTGTTGAGAAATATTATTGATCGGGAACGAGAACTGGCGTGAATAGTTGGAAAAGACGGTAAGTGCGCCCGGCATAAGACCGGCCGTGCAGATGAGAATGCCGCCGACGCCGACCGTAATAGCATAGCTGATCTGCGAGGTATTGCCCATGATCGGCCCCATAATACCGCCGTAAAACTGTGCTTTGAACTGTTTGTCGCGCAGGTCATCGTTCAAAAGTCCGAATTCCTCCACGGAATCTTCCTCATGGTTAAAGACCTTGATCACCTTTTGACCGGTAACCGTTTCCTCAATGTAGCCGTTGACTGCGCCTAACGCCGCCTGCTGACCGCTGTAATATTTACGGCTCTTACCGGCGATAAGCATACCGCCCTTGGCAAAAATCGGTACGAAAACGACCGTAACGAGCGTGAGAACGAGGTTAGTCGAAATCATAAAGAACAACGTACCGATGAGCGTCACTGCGCCGGAAATGACCGAAACGAGCGAGTTGTCGAGCATCGTTCCGATGTTATCGACGTCGTTGGTGAAGCGGCTCATGATCTCGCCGGTCGGGTTGTTGTCATAGAAGCGCACCGGCAGCTTTTGAACCTTGGAAAACAGATCGTTTCGGATGCGTTCGAGAGTGCCTTGCGAAACTGTGAGCATTAAGCGGTTCTGTAAATACGTTGCAATAACACCGACGAGATACACGCCGACAAGAATGGTAAGCGCTGCGGCGATATACACCATGACCGCGCCGAACTCATATTTGGCTGCCACCGATTCAAGTGCGCCGCTTAGCGTATTGGCAAAAGAACTGATAACGTTGTCCGAAAAGCGCTCCATAAGGCTGAGGTTTGCCGCTTCGTTCGGTGAAACATAAAGAACGAGCTTATTGATGATAGGTGCGAGCATAAACGAACCGATAAGGCTGGTTACTGTGCTGACAAGCATAAGAAACAACACACAGACAAGCTGCACTTTATAGTGCCCAACATACTGAAACAGTCTTTTTATGGTGTTCTTGGTGTTCTTGGGTTTTCCTTTTCCCATTCCGCGCGGGCCTCCCGGACCACGCATCATGGGCATACCTCTTTTTTCTGCGGAGGCGGAGAAATTATACCGCTTTTGCAGTTCTGTAAGAGAACGTGCCATGCTTACGCCTCCTTCTTTCTTTGTTCCATCTGGGAATCGTAGATTTCTTTGTATTCTTGGTTACCGGCAAGCAATTCGTCGTGCGTGCCGACACCGGTGATATGACCGTCGTTCATGACAATAATTTGATCGGCGTCCATAACCGAGGTGATACGTTGGGCGATAACGATCTTGGTCGAATCCTTTAAGCCCGTGCGGAATTGTTCGCGAATTTTGGCTTCGGTAGCCGTATCCACCGCACTGGTCGAGTCGTCGAGAATGAGTATCTTCGGCTTCTTTAATAAGGCGCGCGCAATACAAAGACGCTGTTTTTGACCGCCGGAAACATTGACGCCACCCTGCTCAAGCTCGGTCTGATAACCGTCGGTAAAGCTTTTGACAAAGCCGTCAGCCTGGGCGCTGGCCGCAGCTGCTTCGATTTCCGCTGTCGAAGCGTTTTGGTCGCCCCAGCGCAGGTTATCCTCAATTGTGCCGGAGAACAGTACGTTTTTCTGAAGCACCATACCCACGCCCTCACGCAGATTGTGCAGACTGTAGTCTTTGACGTTGACGCCGTCCACCAACACTTCGCCCTTATCGGCGTCATAAAGCCGCGGAATAAGCGAAACGAGCGTTGTTTTTCCACAGCCGGTCGAACCGATAATGCCGACTACGCTTCCGGCTTTTATCTTTAGGTTGACATCCTCAAGCACGCTGTCCTCGCTGTTTTTATAATAGCGGAAGGTCACATGCTTGAATTCAATATCACCGCGCTGCACGGTAAGATCTTTGTCGGTCGACGAACCGTCGTTGATATCCGGTTTTTCGTCCAAAACCTCAGCAACACGCCGTGCGCTTGCAATGGCGCGGGACGACATCATAAACATCATGGTAAGCATCATGAGCGACATCAGAATCTGGTTAACATAGCTGATGAACTGTGACAGATCGCCGGGCAGCATTGCATTTGAGCCGCCGCCCATAACAAGCTTTGAGCCGACCCAAACTACGGCAGCTGTCGTAATATTCATAAACAGCGTCATAAAAGGCCCCGTCAAAATCATGACTTTCATGGCAGAAATACCGGACTTTTTCAAATCGCTGTTGGCATTTTCGAATTTTTCGACTTCATAGTCTTCGCGCACAAAGGATTTGACTACGCGCACATTGGTAACGCTTTCCTGGACGGTCGAGTTGAGCTTATCGACCTTGGTCTGCATGCGCGCAAAACGCGGAAAGCCGGTCTTGACGATAGCAAGAATGGTTACAAGCATGATCGGTATGGTCACGGCAAATACCACCGAAAGGCTCGGACGAAGCGATATCGACATGATAAGCGCGCCGATCAAAATACCCGGCGAACGCAGACACATACGCAGCAGCGTGTTGACAAAGTTCTGAATCTGTGTTATGTCGTTGGTAAGGCGCGTAACAAGCGAACCGGTCGAAAATTTGTCTATATTGGCAAAGGAAAATTCCTGCACCTTTTTATAGACATCACGCCGAACGTCCGACGAATAGTTGACCGAAGCCTTTGCGCCGAAATAGGCGCCGCCGACGCCGCCCGCCATCATAAGAAGTGCGGTAAGGATCATAAGCAGCATATAAAGAAGGCTTTTTTGAACGGTTAATGTACCGTCCACGCCGGCATTGATCATTTTACCCAAAAACATTGGCATAAAGATTTCGCCGGCCACCTCGACAAGCATACAAATAGGTCCTAAAATAAAATAAAGTGTATAGGGTTTTACATATTCAAGCCATCGTTTCACTGTGCGGATTCTCCTTCCGATCTGGCAGCCTGTTTTTCTTCATAGGCGCGCATGGCTTTCTGCATTTTTTCAAGCGATTTTTCAAAAGCCGCAAGCTCTGCGTCGCTAAAGTCAGCAAATACGGCTTTTTCAAGTTCCTCTGAAAACTGTTTGGTTTGTTCAACGACCTCCCGCGCTTTATCGGTTATGGAAACCGTGTTGACGCGATTGTCGTTTTTAAGAGAAGTACGTTTGATATACCCGGCGTCCTCCAATTTTTTTAACGTTACGGCAACTGCCGCCGGGCTGACATCAAACTGCTCGGCAATTTCTTTTTGAGCCGGCGCTTCGTTTCTCTTGGCGAGATACATTAAAATCCGGTGTTGGCTGCGGTGAACGCCCATAACGGCGGTTCTGTTCTCAAACAACCGGCGGTGCATGCGGTCGGTCAGAATAAAATTCTTCATGACCGTGGCTTCTCTTTTGTCGGCAGACATACGCCTCATCCTTTCTGCTTTATATTAGTTTACGCGTTGATTGTTAACACGTTAATTATTATATTCAAAATAAAGCTATTGTCAATGGCTTTGCGTTATTTTTCACAGAATTTCACTAAAAAATCACATTCGACAAACAAAAAAAACTGTCGGCTGATTATCAGCTGACAGTGTTTTTGATATATTCTAGAAGCTCCTCACGCCGGTTCTGGACCTTTTCCTCCATAACGGCCTGCAAAGCCGCATTCAAAGCCGCGCCTACCGCCTTTCCGGAAAGTCCGATGTCGGCAAGATCGGTTCCATTGATAGCAAGAGAAGCAAGCGAAACACAGTCGGACGCGCAAATTTCAAGGAATTGTGAAAAATCAGTATTCTCGTCGGTTGCTGCCCAGACAGCCGCTGCATCGTTGCAAACATCTCTGCCGAACCGCGCCAAAAGCTTACGTGTACCGACCCGGTCGCAGGCTGTTCCGGCCAAAGGCAATATTTCAGCAAGCGCTTTGACGCGTTTTGCAAAAGCGGTGGGCACGCGAAGCCGCTTTAAAAGCGCATCCGGAAAACCGCTTACGGCAATAAAGTAGGCAAAGCGCAGATCTTTAAATGCTTGCACGCAAGCACCTGACGGCAGGCGCGATGTGATATCGCATAGAGCGGTATATTCGCTTTCAGAAACAAACGCAGTTTCCGGGAAAATCTGAGAAAGGATTGGACGAAATTCACAAAGTACCGAATAAAGCCTTGCCGGATAAGCTGTTTCAAACATCTTTTCAAGCTCGTCTGTGATTCGTTCAGCAGAAATGCGCTCTAAAAGACCGCGCAAGGCAACAGCCGCTTCAGCCGTTTCCGGCTCGACAGAAAAATCGAGTTTTGCAGAAAAGCGCAAAGCGCGGAGAATTCGAAGCGCGTCTTCGGAAAAGCGTTCGTTCGGATTTCCGATACAGCGAAGAGTTTTGTTTTGTATATCCGAAAGTCCGTCGAACAAATCGATAACGCCGCTTTCCGGCGCATAGACAAGCGCGTTGACCGTAAAATCGCGCCGCTTTAAATCCTCCGAAAGCTTTGCGGTAAACCGAACGTTTTCCGGATGCCGCGCGTCGGCATACGCACCGTCAATGCGAAAGGTCGTAATCTCAACCGGTTCATGCTCGCATAAAACCGTTACAGTTCCGTGTTTTAAACCGGTTTCGATGACCTTATAGCCTTTTTCCGTAAAGATCTTCACTGTTTCCTGCGGCAAGGCGCTTGTGGTGATATCAAAATCGTGTGGGATTACTCCCATAACCGCGTCGCGTACCGAGCCGCCGACAATATACGCTTCAAAACCGGCAGCGTGCAAGCATGCAAGAACATCGCACACCGCGTCCGGTAGAACGAATTTTATGTTTTTCATGGCCGCTCTATTCCGGCACTTTTGCTGCGGAAAGCGCTTGCTCACGTTTAGCTGCATTTGCGGCTTTTTGGCGGCGGCGCTCGTCGGAAAGCCGCATTTTTTTCGCCTTATTCAGAAAATACGGTCTGTTATACTGATCAAGGGCAAAAAACATCTCGGTGGCGCTAAAGTTTTCCTCGGGCGTTTTATGCACTTTCAGCATTTCGGCAAAACCGCCGTGCTTTGGGCATTCGCCAATGGTCAGCAGGCTAAAAATACCGTTCTGCACCGTCTGTTTTTTTTCCAGCAGCACGCCGCATTCCGGGCATTGCGGAAACTTGATTCTTGTCGCATCTAAAAGCTTGTCATAGCTTGCGATTGCACGGTAATTTCGCTTATAACGGATATTTTTCATGTGCTCGGGAATGGTATTATCCTTGAAAACCATGGCGCGATAACCGCGAATTCCCTTTTCCATATCTAACGCAGCACAGACAAGCGCCGTATAGTATGCGTCGGTCAGTGCGTCATGAAGCGGCTTATCTAACGTAATCCCGAAGTATTCGGCAGCGTATGCAAGCGAATACTGTTTATTAAGATTTTCCGTTTGCGCGCAGAAGATCATTTGCAGATTATAAAAATTCGGCAGCCAGTCTGTCGGCAGACCGAAGGTTGCTGCCTAAAACGCCGATATCGTCATAACCCCATGTCAGAAAAACAAAATCCGTGCCGCACCAATCCTGAAAAATTCTGATCGCTTTATCGATATGCACAGCGTCGGCTAAAAGCTCGTCATCAATGCCGGTAAGCTTGCGGACATTGTGATTGATATGTTTTAATTCCTGCGGCTTGATATTGATTTCAAAGGTATCCGTAATTTCACGGGAATCGTTCATCTTTACCGCGCCGATCTGAATGATCTCATTGGCCAGACAACGGTCGTTCTTGTATTCTATTTTCAAGCCCGGAGACGGCTGATTCCATTCCATATCCAAAACTATATAGTTCATGTTTAACCTCGTAAAAATGATATTATTATCATACCACATTTTATAGAAACAGTCAAGACAAAAAATCAACCGGCGAAGCGCTGGCTTCGCCGGTTTTACGCATTAATTGTTAAAAATACTCATCCGCCATAGGAAATCCGTTTCCGGCAAGAAAATCGTATATTTCGTATAAGCGCGCGGTCGGATATTCCTCTTTACGGTGGCAATCCGAGCCGATACCGATACGAAGTCCGGATTCGAGGACGATCCTCTGCTTATCCTTATCGCGGAGCAGATCATCAACATAGGTGTGCTTTTGGAACTTATGAATGCTATCGTATGCCATATTCAATTCCCAAAAGATTCCTGCGTCGGCAAGCTGCTTGAAGAAAGTAAGCGGATCAAGGCCTCGTTCGGCAGCATAGGCAAACAGATCGGTATGTGCAATGCCGCAGCGGATCTTCATTTTTTTGCAGAAGCCGATCGGATCCTCATAAGCAAGGCTGTCCTTATTGGAAATGTGTTCGATAAGAGCATAATCGCAATCGGCGATCTCCTGCGGATCTTTGATATCAAACATATTCGGAAGAGTCGGAATCTCTATGCCGCACAATACTTTGATGCGGTCGCTGTATTTGGGGGCAAGGTCGCGAATCTTGCGGATATACGATGCTTTTCTATCGCCGATACCGTAGGAATGATCGGTAATACCGACTAACTTCACACCGTTTTCGATAGCGGTGGAAATGACTTTTTCCGGGCGGTCGATTCCGCAGGCCGAGTAAAGCGTGTGCGTATGAAGGTCAAACACTTCGCGTTTTGCTTCGCGCTCGATCATTTCAATCGACGGTACATAGTCGCCGTGGCCACGAATTTCGAAAATAACCGGCGCTTTGTTTAATACGCCGATATTCCAACAACGGAAGAAAGAAGCAAGCGAGATAAGCGCACCATACAGCTCCGTAAACGGTCTGTGATTTTCAAGTCCCTCCGGTGTGCGGATGACCTGATGAATATGATAGCCGACTACAAACCGTCCGGTTTCGGCATACCATGTGCCGAGCGGATACTTCTCGTGGAACGGCGGATTGTTGCGGGCGTGTCCGATATCGAGATTCAAACCGATGCTTCGAGGGCATCTCTCTTGCAGACGTTTCATAAACGAAACGCACTCTTCCGGCAGATAGCCGAAACGGCGTGTGGAGTCCGGACGATCTTTTTTGGTCATATGCATGTTTTCCACGCCGATGACGCATTTATTCGGGAGCATGGCAAATCGACGCACCAAAAATTCGACAATTTGTTCGAATGCTTCTTTGTTCTTCCGAACCGTCTCAAGCGTGGCGACCGGTACATGCAAGGTTACGCGGTCAGCACCAAGGTACATAGCAAGTTTGACAAATAAGTCCCATTTTTCGATATCGGCAGTCAGCTCGCCGGAAAAACCGACTTCGGGCGCATGCATGGATAAATTGTTTCCGCCGTTCTTGCGCCATGCAAGAATATGCGAAAGCAATTCTTCACGCGGGATATCCAAGCAGTTCGGGCGAAGCTCGATACAGCGTAAACCGTGATTTGCCGCAAAATCGATGTCGTTTATCGGGTCGAAGCAGGAAATGCCGATGTATTTCGGCAAATCGGACGGCATCGGACAGAAGAAATAGGTCTTCTCAATTTGACGCGTCTTAGTGTCAAAATAGGTAATGCACGGATTTTCGCCAATCGACTTATCCGGGTCAAGAGCCTGTAAGGAATAATCGTTTCCGAAAGTGCCGCTTTGGTGAAGATGCCCGTAAAAGACAAGCGTATCGGGATGCGCGGCGCGCCAAGCGTTAAAGCGCTCGCGCTCAGTTTCGGCAAGACTGCCGGCCGGATGGTGCATGACGACGATATCGCCTTTTTCGGCTTTTTCAATGAGCGCATAGGTTTGCTCGTCGATCTTACCGTCAGCGTCGTTTACGGCATAGACCGTAAGCTCATCAAAATGATTGACGCAAGGCGAAGCAAGAGCCTTTAAATAAGATATGTTTTTTTCAGTACGGTAATCGGAGTTGCCGGGCAATGCGACATACGGAACTCCGAGCGAATTCATTTTTTTGATAAAGCGTTTGGCGGCAAAAATATTACCGTCGGAAGTGATGTCGCCGGCATAAACGACCAAATCAGGACGTTTGCGGGAAATGTCGGCGCATGCGTAATCAAACGCTTCGTATTGTACGGTATTTTTGTTGTAGCCTAAATGCAAATCGCATAAAAAGCAAATGTTCATGATGTTCCTCCGAATGTTTTGCGAAAAAATAATGGATAGCGCAAAGGAATTACGGATGCTCACGGTTTTCGCGGTAAGCAGTCATAATTTCCTTAAAGATCTCGCCGTTAGACGGAGGTGTCCAGGTGATGGCGTTTGCGCCGGCATGGATGGTTTCGAGAATACTTTCGTCGGTAGGACCGCCTGTCGCGATGACCGGCAGCTTCGGGAACTGCTGCTTTATCATTCGGACGACCTTTGGCGTAGCAGACGCTGCGGAAACATTTAAAATCGCAGCACCGGCTTCTACGCGGGCGGCAATGTCCTCATCCTCTCGCACGACCGTAACGATAGTCGGAATGTCAATGGTGCTTGTAACGTCGCGAAGCACGGTGTTTAACGTCGGCGCGTTGACTACGACGCCGGTCGCACCCTGCATTTCGGCAAACATGGCAAGATTTACCACGCGCTGCCCACCGGTAAGCCCTCCTCCGACGCCGGCAAACACGGGAATATCTGCCGCCATAAGAAGCGCTTGCGTAATAACGGGCTGCGGTGTAAACGGATAGACCGCGATAATGGCATCCGCATTGACATTTTTGATAATACACAGATCGGTCGAGAAAACAAGGGATTTTATCCTCTTCCCAAAAACGACGATTCCGCTGCATTTTCGGATAGTTTCCGGTACACGCAGCTGAAATTTGCGCAAATTTCCGTCAATGGGAGAAGGTAATTGCTTTGGCATGAAACCCCTCCTCTCTATTCAGAAAGATTATAGTGCAGAATATACAAAAATAAAAGCATATACGGTCGAACTATTTTTTAAATTACTGTAAAATCAAAGCAAAATCAGAAAAGTTTTCACATTTTATCATTTGCATTAATATTTACTTTAATATAAATATGAAAAGAACCGAGAGAGTAACTGTTCTTTTCGGTTCTTTTCGGCAGTATATGCGTTTTTTGAATCAAATTCCGGCTGAATTCGGGAAGAATTTGGGCCTTTTTGAACGTTCCGGCTCATTTCGTGAAAACTTTACGCGGCAAATGGCAGCATCGACCGGGATCTTTTCTTCTAACAATTCCGCTGCACTTCGCATGACCGGCTCGCTCATAAAACGGCGAACCATGCAGTCGTCAAAGCATGCGTTTGCCGCGGCAAGAATGCTCATGCCGACATGGTGCGCCATCGAGCTTTTTACAATATTTCCCTTCCCGTCCGTACACCGTGAAGGCGTAAAATCAACTGCCTCGTAAAAACCGAATTCTCCATAAGCACCGTAAGTTTTCAACTTTTCCAAATTGGCAAGCGGCAGCGAAAGATTTAATGTCAGTGCTAAAAATGACGAATACGGCGATATCACAAGGTCTTTTTCCAAGCCGCGCTTATAACCGAGCGCCGGCACGCCGAACGCTTGATAGCCATAGTTATTCTGCTCGTCAAACGCATAAAAACCGCTTTCGGATATTCCCCACACTCTTTTACTGTCCGGTAAAACAGCCGTACGTTCCCGTCCGGCGCGAAAGGCGAAACGCAGCGCTTCGTATAAGAGTGAGCCGCGAACGGTCGGCATAAATAACGACGGCATGAAGTATTCAAACGCTGTTCCTGTCCATGAAGCGATTCCGATTCGGTCGCCGTTTTTGATCAGCGGTCGCGAAAGTGTCGACCAATGCTTTTTCGGCACATCGCGCCGTGCTGCCGCAATATAGCTTAACGTGCGCGCTTCGCTCATAAGCATATCAAACACGTAGTCGGTTTGGCTGGCATTACCGTCCTCGTCAAAGACAACGCCAAGAGCAAACAGCTCGCGCTGGGAGTTATAAACGGCCTTTAAATCCGTTTTTGAATAGATCTTTTCAAGCCTTGCTGCAATATCTAATAGCATCGGTTCTTTGTCGGCGTATTCCTTGACGCCCTGCGCCGTAACAATAAGGCATGCAAGAAAATTACCGGTATCGACGGAAGATACATAACGCGGTTCGAGAAGCGCACCGGTTTGCGTATCATACCAGTTGTACAGATGTCCGCGCCATTTTGGCAAAGATTCTATGGTATTAAGCGTTTTATCCAAACGACTGTAAAGTTCTTTCGGGCTGATAAAATCGAAATCGCACGCGGCAAGTGCGCTTGCAAGATACAACCCGATATTGGTCGGCGACGAGCGGTGTGCGATAACGGTTTGCGGTTCAAACTGAATGTTGTCGGGAGGCAAATAACGGTCGGCTTGCGTAACGGTACTCTCGTACATGCGCCATAAATCGGCAGTGTAAGCACGCAAGACGGCGCTTTGCTTTTCCGTCGGCTTTTTTGTTTCCGGTACGGATTCTTTTGCAGTAAAGCACGCAACGGCCGGAAAGAAAAACCACATGAGTCCGATAAGTTTCAGAATACCGTATGGAGACATGACAAACAGCAAAACGCCGATGACTGCACCAGCTAAGTTTTTTTGTATATAGTGCAGAATACCGTTATCGCTCTGCGAATCACTTTGTGCTGCCGTTACCCATTCGAGCATGTTCTGCCGCGAAACTGTCATACGCCAAAAGGAGCGAAAGAACGCGTCAAGAGTAACAAATGCATTTTTCGGAAGCGCTGACAGCGATAACAAGAAACGCAAAAAGCTCTGCCAGATTCCGGCGGTCACGCCTTTGGAAAAAAAGCGCCGCGCCGCACACGGAAAGCTCCATGTGCATAGTAACGAACCGATATCGAATACAAGCGGCAAGAGCATAAAGGCAAGTGAAAAAAGTATCATAAGCGAAGCGGCGTTTTCGTTTAAAAAGCTTGCTGCAAGCAGGCCGAAAAAGCTGAAAACCGGTACGGCTTCGCGCCGGACATTATCGAAAAGTTTGAATTTTGACAATGCCGAAAAATTGTTATTTACCGTTTGACATCCGTTTCGGAACGTTTTTCCCAAAAACGCAAGATTCTGCACATCGCCGCGCACCCAACGGTGATGACGTCGAAAATAGGAAAGCCCGTTTTTCGGAAAGCCGTCGGTAAAGGTCGGTTCGGCCACAAGCGCTGTCCGAAGCCGCTCTCCCTCCAGAATGTCATGACTGAGGACACTGTCCTCCGGAAAAGCATAATCGGCTTGATTGACCGTCTCGTCAAAGGCATATTTATCCAAAATGCCCTTGCCGCAGAAATTTCCGTTCCCGAAAACCGACTGATAGAAATCAAACGCCGCGAAGGAATAGATCTCCATGCCGCCCACACCGCACATTACGCGCGAAAACGCCGTTTTGCGTGCGGCGGCAAGCTCCGGTCCCACGCGTGGCTGCAAAATACCGTAGCCCTCGGATACACGGTGCTTTTCGGCATCGATAACCGGACGGTTTAAGGGATGCAACATAATTCCGGCAAGCTCTTTTACTGCGTCCGGCGGCAGATTGGTATCGGCATCCAAGGTCACGACATAGCGGATGTTTTCGGCACATTTACGTTCCATGGAAGCAGACGAGGGCAAAAATACATCTTCGCCGCCGCAGAGAAAGCGGACAAGCTCCATCACTGCGCCGCGCTTTCGTTCATAGCCGATAAAAGAATTCTGCGTTTTGCAAAATGAGCGTTTTCGCATAAACAAATAGAAATGCTTGCCGTACTTTGCATTTAACGCTTCGATACGGCTGACGGCAAAAGCGAATACTTTTTCATCGTTTGCCGCGCTTTCATGCGGATGGTCGCCATAATCACCGAGTACGCCAAAGAAAACGTTATCCATGCCGTTGGAAAGGTATGCCTTTTCTAATCGCGAGAAAATCTCACTGTCGCTCTTTCCGCCGGTAAGAAGCGTCGTGATAACGGTCAGAACACCGTCCGATGGCGGTAATTGTTTGATTTCCAAGCGCGGCAATTCTTCTGTTTTTACAAAGTGCGCAAATAGCTTGTCAAGAACCGCTTTTACCGCTTCCCAAACCGGAAAGATCAGCAAAAGTGACCAAAGCGTATAAAAGCAGAGGAATCCAATGAGCCCGACAGTCAAAGCCGCTAATAGAACAGAATAGCAGATCCCGACTGTTTTGTTTTTGGGACAAAAGAGATATGCGCCCACATGCCGCATTCGTTCGCTTTCCGATTTGGCGGCTTTGTCGTAGATTTCCTTGGCAAATTCCGTTTCGCTAACTTTCTTCTTTTTTGCGAACAAGGATATCTGTTTGCGATAGGTATTCTTGGTACGCTCGGTCATTTTGGGATAAAAACCGGCCGGGTCAGCATTTAAATAGCGTTCGGTCTCAGAATAAGCAAAACTTTTTTCGAAGCGGAAGGAATCAAGTCTATGCAAAGCGGCAAAATAAAACGATAGCTTTTCCGCAGCTTTTCTTTGCGAGTTTTTGTCTAAAGTCAGGCTGGCGCAGACAAGCGCGATACGGTTGATAACCGCCGCACCAAACAAAATCGGAAAGCTGTAAATGTCGTCGATGGAGGGACTTTCGGCTTCATATGCAAAACAGGCCGCAAGAAAAGCTTCCACTGCGCTGTCATCAAAACTTGCGGCGTTTCTTTCCAAATACTCTAAATAGCGGATAAAAATCATGTAATAGCGCGGCAAGGGCGTAACAGTAGCTTCTTCACGCTGAATATGCGGAAATTTCCGTAAAATTGGCAGAAGATCCCGGAATTTTTCATCAAGCAGATAATAGTTATCGGCGATCCATTCATAGGCTTTGGGAAGCGGTTCGCCGGTTTTGTCTATGGCAAGCGCTGCGTCCTTTATCCGGGATGTCACACGTTTATCATCTTGCAATCGTCCTTTTAATTTAGCTGCGCTTATCGTCCCGTTTTTCGGAAATTCTTTTAAAATCTGCTTTGCTGCTTCTTTGTTTTTTCGGTAAAGCTGTGCTGTATCTGTCATGGCGCACTCTGCCCTTTCGCATGGTTTTGCGCATAGTTTTTGCAGTTTTTCCGAGTTTATACAATACAGGATTTTTATGTTTTTCAAAAAAAAATAAAGTTTTTTTCAAAAACCTCTTGACAAAATCCGAAAAGCGTGTATAATGATATTGTAATCATTACAAAAGTGAATTGATTACAATCAAATTCGCAAGGAGTTCTCTATGAATCCCACTGAACTCATGACGGCAAAAGGTGTAAAACCTTCTGCGCTGCGGTTGCAGATATACGATTATCTTGATTCCCACCGCACACATCCCACAGTCGATGAAATCTATTCGGCACTTTCCGAAAGCTATCCGACGCTTTCCAAGACCACGGTCTATAACACGGTCAAGCTTCTTGCCGAAACGGACATTATCAAAGCGATCGCCATTGAAGGCTTTCGCACGCGATATGACGCAAACACCGCTTTTCACGCGCATTTCTTATGCCGAAAGTGCGGCATGGTCTACGACATATTCGATGTAAAACAACCGGATTTCCCGGACAACGGCTTTGTAGCCGAAACAACAGATGTATATTATTCCGGCAGCTGCAAAAACTGTCAGAATAAAATATAAAAATATTTTTAAGGAGATTTTTGTTATGAAAAAGTTTGTATGCATGGTATGCGGTTATGTTTATGAAGGCGAAACGGCTCCGAAGGAATGTCCTCAGTGCCACGCTCCGGCATCCAAGTTCCAAGAACAGAACGATGATATGACTTGGGCTGCTGAGCACGCAGTAGGCGTTGCAAAAGGCGTTTCCGAAGACATTCTTGCAGATCTTCGCGCCAACTTTACCGGCGAATGCACCGAAGTCGGCATGTACCTCGCTATGGCTCGCGTTGCGCACAGAGAGGGCTATCCCGAAATCGGTCTTTACTGGGAAAAGGCTGCTTATGAAGAAGCAGAGCACGCTGCAAAGTTTGCCGAACTCCTCGGCGAAGTGGTAACCGATTCTACCAAGAAGAACCTCGAAATGAGAGTTGAAGCCGAAAACGGCGCAACCGCCGGTAAGACTGATCTTGCAAAACGTGCAAAGGAAGCAGGTCTCGACGCTATTCATGACACCGTTCACGAAATGGCACGCGATGAAGCCCGTCACGGAAAAGCATTTGCCGGTCTCTTGAAGAGATACTTTGGAAAATAAACGATAACATTTCAGACAACACGGAGATGACATTATGAAAAAATATGTTTGCCCCTGTGGCTATGTTTACGACCCGACGTTAGGTGACCCGGATAACGGTATCGCCCCCGGCACTCCTTGGGAGGATGTTCCGGAAGATTGGGTATGTCCTACCTGCGGTTTAGGAAAAGACGTTTTTGACGAAGAATAAACGGCTTTGATCTTCATTAGAGAAAGAACACGATTTGCGAAAAGGCAAACCGTGTTCTTTCTTTTATTTAGCCGTTATCCGCGGCAAATCGCTCTAAAATCGCCGCAAGCTCTGCGCGTGTCGCCTCATCCTGCGGTTTGAATTCCGTCTCGGTCTTGCCGTTCATGAGTCCGCAGCTTGCAGCATAGCGCACTGCTGCCGCAGCATAATCCGAAACCTGTGCAGAGTCGGAAAAATCTCCCGCGCGCTCTCTGTCAAAATCTGTATTATACCGCTTATAGATCGCGTATCGGTACATGATCGTCGCGATCTGCTCACGGCTTATATTATCCTCCGGCGCAAATTCCTCTTTGCTGTAACCATTTACAATGTGATTCTTTTTCGCCCAGTTTACAGCGCTTTCGTACCAAATTCCCTCAGGAATATCGGAAAAACCGGAGTTTTCCGATACGACCGGTGCGCCTTCCAGGCGATGTAGCGCCGTCACCAACATGCCGCGCGTCAATAAGGCTTCCGGTGCAAATTCATTTGCGGAAATGCCGTTCATATACTGATTGACATTGGCGCGTTTGACTGAATCGAAGAACCAATCCTCTTGATTTACATCTTCAAACGGCGTATTCCATTCAATATCTAAAATATCTTTGCAAACATCGCAGACACGAACAGAAAAACCGCCGTAGTTTTCTTCTTTCTCCAACACCGGCACCGCGTCGCCTGCTTTGCATTCATGCTTTCCGACAATGGTAAAGTCGTAACGCTCGGTTCTATTTTCGTTTCCGTCGGCCATTTCGACAAAGAGTACACCTTTATAGTTTTCCTCTTTTGCGATTTCTGCCTGTACATAAGCAGAGCCGGTAAAAGTGAGGATTCCATCCTTGAATTCCGCGCCCTCTGCCTCTGTCGAAAGCGTGATATTTTCGGTATCCGTCTCGCCATCCTTTTCGAGCCATACGTGGTATTGCGTTTTTCCTGTTGCACTCTTCGCAGCAAAATAAGCTTTTTCATCAAAGACATAATCGCCGAAAATTCTGCCTAAAATTCCTGTTCGCCGATAGACCATAAGCGGAATATCCAAAGATTTTGCAGCCTTTTCCGCAAGGTTTCTAATGTTGGCGCTGATGTTTACAAAATCCGCATAGCTTTCGCTTTCATCCGGCACAACTACATAGGAATATGGGATCTCTGTAGTTGAACCGGCAAGCGTTGCCACAATAACGTCTTTGAGAACAAATCGCATAGGGAGAGCAAGGATGGAATCGCGAAGTTTGGCAAAAATTTTAGTTGTGTCATATTCCGGGTCGTCGGCACGTGAGACGATATCCGCAAGAATCTCGGCAAGCTCTTGAGCACGATCAGAGGTAAGAAATTCTTTTTGGTAGGCGATATCCGAAAGTTCGCTGTATTTTCCGGCTCTGTAAAGTCCGTTTAAGATGTTGATTACGGTAATATCGCTCGTTTTAAACTTTTCAAGAACCGTCCCAACTGCGCTCTCAAGCGCTTCAAAAGCGACGCGTTCTTGACTGTCAGATGCATTTACCGCCTGCTTAACGATCGGTTCGAGCGTTTCTAACATCTTCTTCATGCGCTCTGTGTTGCCGGTCGTCTTTTCTAAAGCGCGATAATAATCAATAAGATTTTCAAGACCGGCTACCTGCCCGTAAAGCTGTTTCATGCGGCTTAGGACGATTTCGGATTTAAACAGGATATTCGTATGAATCTCATAGACGAGTTTATCACCCGGTTCAAACGATTCGACAAACTTTTCGGTCACAGTATTGTCTTTAAAAAACACCGTTTCCACGACTTCGCCGTTCGAATACCGCGTTACACGACACTGCTTTAAACCAAGAATCCGATTGGTAAAATAATAGATCGGCTTGTCGGAAACATTTTCAAATTCGATCTTTACGGTACAATCTTCGCCATAGTATACGGCTGCCGGCGTATAGACCGTCATGTGAAGCGCGCTTCCGGCGTACACCTTTATCGGATCTTCAATATATAGCTCCTCATGGTATTCTTCTTCAAACGGCATAAGCAATCCGTCCAAAACGCCGCTTAAATCGTATTCGCCCTCTTTATCGCCGCGTATGTACCATTTTATCGTTCTGGAGCTGCCGCTGTCGATTTTTTCAATGGTCTGTTCCGCCTCATTCGGCCCTGCCCCGTTCTGCATAGCGGCAAGCGAGAGACCGTCAGGAAGATTTAATTTTGCCGTGACATTTTCGAAGCTGTCGGTTAAGGAGTGATTGATAATAAGAAGTTCAACGTTGAACATCTCCTTTAACCATTTGGCTTCGCCGTCAATAATGAGTAAAAGTCCTTCTTTTAACGGATAAATGATCTTATCCGGCTGAGTATGATCTTTTAAATTGCTTCCAGCGCCTGTGCCTCCGCTGCCGATGCCGCCATAGCCGGGATCATGAAAACGGCCGTCATCGCGATAAATATATATCTTCGGCATACCGTCCTCGACAAAGTACGGAATGTAGCGCTCAAAATCGAAGTTTCCCTCCGCCGCATATGAATCGTTGTCGTAGCCGTACCCGATATATTCCCCTTTTTGGTTATAGAAGATATTTAACGGGATCATGGGAACATCCGGTTCGAAAAGATTGGTAATCTCATATCTATAAACATGCTGATTGGCCGGCGCGGTCACATCGATACCGACCTCTTTGATCTCGTCCAGCGTCATAGCCGTTACGGTGGTTTTGAGTTCGATCGGCTTTTCCGTGCCGATACCGATGGGAGATAACGAATGTTCGCCTGAACTGACCGTAAAACGCAAAGTACGCGTGATGTAGTCCTGTTTGGACACCGTCATGCCGTTTTTTCCGACAGGCAAAATGGCAGAAGCATCGCCGTTTGCGTCGGTCGTGAGAGTGCATTCGCCTTGTTCGGCGGTAATGATTTTTATGGTCGCATACGGAACCGGCTGCGACGCGTTGCGATTTTCTACGACCTTGAAATGAACAAGGCCGTAGTTTTTGTTTGTTGCAATGTCAACGTCAAGTTTTGGAACTGGACGCGTAACTTTTTGACCGCAAACTGCGCAATATTGAAATTCCAAGCCTTCTTTGTAGAGTGTCGGAAGAATTTCACGAATCCATTCACCGGTATATATGTGGTCTGCATTGTTTTTTTCATCGACTGATTGTTTTCCGCTTGCTATCCACAGATTTACTTCTGCAACCCGCGAAAAAGAGCATAAATAGGAGGATCTATTTGTAAAATAATAATTAGTATATTCATCATCTGCAAAAACTCCCTCATCATATGGATATCCTATACTAAAAGAAGTTCCTACAGAACCACGCTCGGAATACGAAAAAGTAACATATCCCTGCTTATTTTCCGAAGTGACAAAGCTCACATAATAGTTCGTA
>ERZ773136.547-NODE-547-length-41612-cov-7.474361_pt1 | contig 41612 bp, 35 predicted proteins | sample MGYA00580855_ERZ773136 | MGnify/ENA primary metagenome ERZ773136 (study PRJEB29015, sample SAMEA2737860) | human gut metagenome | biome: human gut; feature: human-associated habitat; material: faeces | place: China | collected 2012 ... | reverse complement strand
AGGCGAAAAATCCCTCGCTGTTGGTCATATTCCCGGTTTTCAGATAGACCCTAAATTTCCATGAAGGAAGCCCCGGCTTCGCTGATGCGAAGCCGGGGCAGTGGTTTTTACTTGGAATGCTTACCTGGCGCTGATGACCAGATCCTTGCGGATATATCTGGTGTCGCCGTCGGTCATGGGCATGGCCTCCACCGTGGCGTCATACCATTCCTGCGTGTCGGTGCTGCGCAGCTCGGTTTCGATCTGGTAGTCGCGGTAGGTGGTATCGCTCTTGCCAACGAAGTACATGACATGGTAGCCGTACTGGGACTCGATGATGCCGGTGTTGCCGGTCTGGCGGCTTTCGTCGAAGCACCAGTCGTTGAAGCTGGACACCATCTGGCCGGGGTAGACGTTCTCATACAGGCCGCCGGTGGTGCCGTCGCCGTCGTCGGACTTCTCGTTGGCCAGAGCAGCGAAGGAATCCTCGGTGGCGTCGCCGGACATCCACTCGTCCAGAATTTCCTCGGCCTTCTGCTTGGCAGCTTCCTTCTCCTCGTCGGAGTAGGTGGTGGTGCCGGTGGTGGAATCGGTGGTGCCGCCCTCAAACTTGATCAGAATGTGGCGCACGTTCACCAGCGGGAAGGTGTTGTCGTTGGAACCGGTGAAGAACACGGCATAGTAGCCCTGCGTGGTCGTGGTTTCCTTGCCGTCGTCATCGGTAGAGGTGGAAGTATTGGCGATGACGGTCTTGTCGCCTTCCTTGCGGGCGCTGTCGATGACCCAGTCTCTGATGGTGGTGGAGACGGAGGAATACTGCTGGTCGGTGTAGGCTGTGCTGGAAGCCTCGGTGTCCCGGTTGACATCCAGAGCGGCGATGGCGGCGTCAAAGTCCTCGACGGTGGCGACATCCTCGCCGATCAGGGAATCAGCGGCTTCCTTGGCGGCCTTCACGGCCTCATCGCTGTCCGCGTCAACCTCATCCGTCTGGAACTTGCTGGCGGCGAGGTAGTAGGTGTTGTAGGTGAAGGAGGAATACTTCTCGTAGTTCTCGCTCTCAGCGGCGCGCAGGTCGGCGTCGGTATAGGTCAGGGAAGACGAATAGTTGTTGCGGTAGGCACTGGCGAGGGCGTTGAGGGTAACGTACTGTCTGTAGCTTTCCTCCGTTGCGCCGTTGCCGTACTGGGCTTTCAGGAAGTCCTTGGTGCTGGAATAGCCGTACAGGTTGGCATAGAGCTTCATGTTGTTAATGGTGCTGTCGATATCGGCAAGGTCGTCCTCGGACAGGGTGAAGCCTGCGGCCTCAGCGGCGTCTGCCAAGGCGTAGGCGCTGCGGGCGTTGTCCTTGGCGGTGTTCAGAAAATCGTCCGCCCAGGTCAGGCCGGTGTCATTGTTGATGACCTGCTCGTTCAGGGGCTTGGAGGTGTCCAGACCAAGCATGGCGGCGTAGTTGCCGTAGTTGGAGTTAAAGTTGTTGATGGCGCTCATATAGAAGTAGTTCAGCTCGGCATTGCTGATCTCGTGATCGCCCACGGTCAGTGCCACGGTGTTCCGCTCGTGGACACCGCTGTTAGTGATGCTTCTGGTGAAGCCAATGGCGATCGCGAATACCACCATGACAGCCAGAACGACGACAAAAATGGTGGTGTAAAGCGTCAGTTTCTTTGCTTCCTTCTGCTCAGCGACCTGTTTTTCCGTCATTTTGGCGGTTTGCTGCTCATTGCGAAGCTTCTTCTTGCTGGATGCGCTCATGTAATCAAATCCTCTCATTTGTCCTTTTGGTCATAACGCGATTGGTTTTACGCACAGACCAGAGTATTATAATCTATTTTTCCGCCGGTTTCAAGGGGCAATCTGCTGAAGAAGACGGAATTAGAAAAAAATTTACAGAAAATCTGCACCGGCTGCCCTACAAGGGCGCGTATATGACCCGCAGGTGCGATAACCAAGGGTGAGAAAAACGTTGCTAAGCCGAAGGCAATCTGGTCAGAGTTTCCCCCAATAAAAAACACGGGGAGCCGAAGCTCCCCATGCACCCCGCTTTAGCCGTATCGCATCCAATTATGACCTGCACGAAAAGGCAGGTGGGATGCCGCTCCCGACCATTACTGCTCCCAGCGTCCACCATCCGTCGATGCGGGGGCGGGAGGTCTGCAAACAGGCCGGGAAGTCTAACGTCCCAATAAGAAAATGTGGGTCCAAAAGGACACGCTACGCACCAAGCAGGAGGAATACCGCGCTTATTCCGCGTCCTCCGAGTAAAGAGAATCCATGATCAGGTCGTACACGGCCTGCAATTCCGCCTCGTCCTCGATGGCGCAGAGGATCGGCTCTCCGTCTTCCTCAATGGATTTGAAAATGCTGACCTCCAGATCCAACGAATCGGAACCGTCGTCGGCGGGAATGACTGCCATATAGGTATTGCCGTTGTACTCCAGTGTGCTGAGTACCTCCAGCTCGTATTCGGTGCCTTCCTCATCCACGATGGTGATGAAATCAGAACCGTATTGGTCTGCCAAGGAAATCGCCCCCCGCTTTTGATGCCTATATTCTACCGCAGGGCGCGCGCAAAATCAAGAGGTCATTTTGTACAGAAACAGGGCGGCATTTTAGGACAGAAAATCTTCCAGAAACTGATTCAGTTCGTCCTCCGACCGGACGGGAATGCCTTTTTCCAGAGCCTCCCGGTCGGCGTCGGGGAGGGAGGACACCTGACAGGGGAAAATCTGCTTCGGTTCGGAAGCGCCTTTGTCGAACAGCGCCAGATACCCCCGGAAGCACCCCAATGTGAGGTACAGAAGCAAAATAAGGCTTGCCGGTTTTTTCAGCATATCATGCATTCCTCCTTTTGCTGCTAGTATTTCCCACAATTAAAACTTTATTTATAAATTGGGGCTTTCGTTTTTTCATCCGGTATGGTATAATGATATGAGTAGTGTTATGCGAATATGACACTGGTTATAATGGATTTACCAGGCAGGCACGTCCTGCTTCTATTGGAGGTACCCTATGGCAAATGAAAAAAAGCCCAGGAGGCGCAAGAAGCTCCGGCAGGAGTGGAATCCCCACTGGTCGCTGAAACTGCTGTATATGATCTTCTCCGTGGCCGGTTCCGTGCTGAAAATTGCCGTCGGCGCGGCGGCGACGGTTCTGCTGATCGTGCTGATCTGCGGTACGGTTTTCGTCGGTACACTGGGAGATTATCTGCAGGAGGATATTCTGACGGAGGCCGCCGACTGGTCTCTGGACGACTACGATCTGGAACAGACCTCCTTCATTTATTATGTGGACAACCACGGAGATATCCAGCTGCTGCAGCAGATTTATACCACCACCGACCGTCAGTGGGCGTCCATTGACGAGATTCCCGAAGACCTGATTCACGCCGCCGTGGCCATCGAGGATAAACGGTTCTACGAGCATCAGGGCGTGGACTGGATCACCACCATGAAAGCCTGCCTGAATATGTTCTTCGGCGGCGACGAGCAGTTCGGCGGATCCACCATCACCCAGCAGTTCATCAAGAACCACACCGGTGAAAAGAGCGTCACCGTCCAGCGAAAGGTCATGGAGATTTTCCGGGCGCAGATTTTCGAGCGGGAATACGACAAAGACCTTATCATGGAGTATTACCTCAACGAGATTTATCTGGGGCGGGGCTGCTACGGCGTCAAGAGCGCCGCGGCGGAGTATTTCGGTAAGGAGCTGCGGAACCTGACCACCGCCGAGTGCGCAAGCCTCATCAGTATCACCAATAACCCGTCCCTGTTCAACCCCTATTCCGAGAGCGTGTATATGTACAAGGGCGAGGAGCGGGACGGTGCCGGACGGAACCGCTACCGTCAGCTGAACGTCCTGAGCGAAATGCTGGATCAGGACTATCTGACGCAGGAGGAGTACGATGCGGCTGTGGCGCAGGAAATGGTGTTCAAAGAGGGCATCGCCGACGCCGACCGCTGGACGATCTGCGACAACTGCGGCTACGAGAACACCCGCAGCCACTTCACCGGCGAGGGGGATACCTGCTACTGCCCCCAGTGCGGCGAGCAGGTGGCCGTCAGCACCGACGCTTCCCAGCACATCTATTCCTGGTTCGTGGACGCTGTGATTGTGGACTTTGCCAGCTATCTGGCAGATCAGGACGGCAAGGTCTGGGACGACTTAAGCACTAACGACCAGAGCATCTACCTCAACCGCATCCAGAAGGGCGGCTACCATATTTATACCACCTTGGACATGGACGTGCAGAAGCAGGTGGACGCGGTTTATACCGACCTGAGCAACATTCCCACCACCCGCAGTGAGCAGCAGCTCCAGTCCGCCATCGTGGTCATCAACAACGAGACGGGCGACGTGGTTGCCCTGTCCGGCGGCGTGGGGGAGAAGACGACCTTCCTTGCCTACAACAAGGCTACGCAGGCGAAGCTCCAGACCGGTTCTTCCCAGAAGCCCATTTCCGTTTACGCCCCGGCCTTTGAGTCCGGTGAGGTCACCCCGGCGTCGGTGATGAAAGACCTGCCCATGACCTATATCGACGGCAACAACTGGCCGAAGAACGATAACCGGCAGTATCAGTACGCGAGGACTGTCTATCAGGGCATTGTTTCCTCAGTCAACACTGTTTCTGCCCGGACGCTGGACACCATCGGCGCGGATTACGGATACAGCTTTGCCAAGTATAACTTTGGCCAAAGCTCCCTGACAGATCATTACCCCCTGCCAAACGGGCAGAGCCTGTCCGACGTGGGTCTGGCGCCTCTGGCGCTGGGCGCGCTGACGGTCGGCTCCACTGTACGGGAGATGTCCGCCGCCTACGCGACCTTCGCCAACGACGGCGTTTACCGGGAGCCGAGACTGTTCACCAAGGTCTACGACAGCAATGGCCGGGTCGTGGTGGACAATGAGCAGGAGTCCCGGAAGATCCTCAGCCAGAAGACTGTGGATTATATGAACTACTGCCTGTTCAACGCGGCGAACAACGGCACCGGCGGCGCTGCCATCTTTGCGGGACAGAACATCGCGGGCAAGACCGGTACCACGTCTTCCAACCGCGACCGGTGGTTCTGCGGCTATACCACCCACTACACCGCAGCCGTATGGTGCGGCTATGACATCCCCGAACAGATTTATCTCACCGGCAGCAGCGCCAACCCGGCGGCACGGCTGTGGAAGGCGGTCATGCAGCCCATCCACGACGGTCTGCCCAGAGAAGGACTGTACAACGGCAACGCCTTCCACAGTGTGGGCGTGTGTCTGGATTCCGGCAAGAAGGCCACCGCGGCGTGCAGCGCCGACGTGCGCGGACTGGAGCGTGTGGTCTACGTGAACGTCTACGACGGCGACGAGCCGGAGGGAACCTGCGACAAGCACGTTCAGGTGGACTACTGCGTCACCGGCGGCGGTGTGGCGACCGACTACTGCTATATGTTCAGCGACGCGCAGATCGAGTCCCGGTCTCTTGTGAAGCTGACGCAGGCCGAGGTGGACGAGATCAAGGCGGCGGACGGCTTCGGGCTGAACGATATTTACACCGCCAACTACTATGTATATCTCATCGATTCCGACGGCAACCCCGCTTCGTGGCACGGGTTCTACAACAACCTGAACAACGGCGTGGACGCCCCCTATATCGTGTGCCCGCTGCACACCCAGAGCTCCTGGGAGGAGTATCAGCCCGGCGGTACGGAGGAAGACACCACCGGCGGCTGGGACAACAGCTCGGACGGCGGCTGGCATGGCGGCTGGGATGGCTTCGTCGGCTGAGATAAGGAGAAAGAGGGAGGAGACCCAATGCTCTGGATTTCCGATGAATGGAAGGAATATGAGGTGCTGGACACCAGCGGCGGCGAGCGGCTGGAGCGGTGGGGCAAGTTCATTCTGGTGCGCCCTGACCCACAGGTGATCTGGGATACGCCACGGACGGTACCCCAATGGAAGCGCTATGACGCCCGCTACGTTCGCTCCAATACCGGCGGCGGACACTGGACGGACAACAAGCTTCCCGAGCGGTGGCAGATTCACTATAAGGACTACCTGACCTTTAACGTCAAGCCCATGAACTTCAAGCACACGGGCGTTTTCCCGGAACAGGCGGCAAACTGGGATTTCATCCGGGAGAAGGTGGCGGCGGCTTCCGCCTGCCGCCCTGTCCGGGTATTGAATCTGTTTGCCTATTCCGGCGGCGCGACACTGGCGGCGGCCGCCGGGGGAGCGGAGGTGTACCATGTGGACGCCTCCAAGGGCATGGTGGCATGGGCGAAGGAAAACGCCGTGGCTTCCGGCCTTGCCGACCGGCCTATTCACTGGATCGTGGACGACTGCGGCAAATTTATCCAGCGGGAGATCCGCCGGGGACGGCGCTATGACGGCATTATCATGGACCCGCCCAGCTATGGCCGTGGGCCAAGCGGTGAGATCTGGAAGATGGAGACCAGCTTTTACCCCTTCTTACAGGAGACGGTGAAGCTGCTGTCCGACGACCCGCTGTTCGTCATCATCAATTCGTACACCACCGGGCTTGCGCCCTCTGCCGTGGCTTACGCTTCCGACGTGGTATTCGGGGCGGCGTATGGCGGCAAAACCGCTGCCGGTGAGCTGGGACTGCCGGTGAAGCAGTCCGGACTGGTTCTTCCCTGCGGTGCCACCGGACGGTGGACGCCGTAACAAATAGGAGGATTCCTGATTTGAGCGACATAATTTCTGTAGAGCATCTGGCATACACGTACCCGGGCGTGGAGGACACGCCCGGTGTTCCCGTGTTTGCGGATTTGAATCTGACCATTGAAGAAGGCAGCTTTGTGGCCGTTCTCGGCACCAACGGCTGCGGAAAATCCACCCTTGCCAAGCATTTCAACGCCATTCTGCTTCCCTCCGGGGGAAAGGTCTATGTCTGCGGCATCGACACCGCCAATGAAGACAGGCTCATCGCCATCCGCCGGAACGTGGGCATGGTTTTCCAGAACCCGGACAACCAGATCGTGGCGAATGTGGTGGAGGAGGACGTTGCTTTCGGCCCTGAGAATCTGGGCATTGCCAGCCCGGAGATACGCCGCAGAGTGGACAGCGCCCTGAAACAGGTGGACATGTACGAGTACCGCACCCACGCGCCCCATTTGCTGTCCGGCGGACAGAAGCAGCGCATCGCCATTGCGGGCGTGATTGCCATGGAGCCGAAGTGCATCGTTCTGGACGAACCCACCGCCATGCTTGACCCGAGAGGCCGCCGAGAGGTGATCGACACCATCGGACGGCTGAACCGGGAAAAGGGCATCACGGTGGTTCTGATCACCCACCACATGGACGAAGCGGCCAAAGCGCAGCGCGTCGTGGTGCTGGACAAGGGCAAGGTCGCGGCGGATGGCACACCGAAGGAGGTCTTCTCTCAGGTGGAGCTGCTGCACGGCATCGGCCTTGCCGCACCGGAGACGGTGGAGCTGTGCTGGGAGCTGAATCAGGAGGGCTTTGACCTTCCACTGGATAAATTAGACCCGAAAGAATGCGCGCAGGCACTTTACGATATGGTGATGGCCTGACCCGCTGGGAGGTATTTTCTTGAAACCCATTCTGGAAGTGAAGAATCTCACTTATATTTACAGCGCCGGGACGCCCTTTGAGCATAAGGCGCTGGATGACATATCTTTTTCCGTGGAGCGGGGTGAATTTATTGGCATCATCGGCCACACCGGCTCCGGGAAATCCACCCTGATGCAGCAGCTGAACGGACTGCTGAAGCCCACCTCCGGCACGGTGCTGCTGGACGGGCAGGACATCTGGTCGGACAAGAAGCTGACCCGGCAGGCGCGGTTCCGGGTAGGGCTGGTGTTCCAGTACCCGGAGTATCAGCTGTTTGAGGAAACCGTGTACAAGGACATTGCCTTCGGCCCCAAGAACATGGGACTGTCAGCGGAGGAAGTCGATCGCCGCGTCCGGGAAGCCGCCGGGTTCGTGGGGCTTACGGAGCAGCAGCTGGAGGTTTCGCCCTTTGACCTCTCCGGCGGCCAGAAGCGCCGGGTGGCCATTGCGGGTGTGATTGCCATGGAGCCGGAAGTTCTCATTCTGGACGAACCCACCGCCGGCCTTGACCCCGTGGGACGCTCGGAAATTCTGGGCAACATCCAGTCCTACCGCAAGGCGAAGAACGCCACAATCATGATGGTCTCCCACTCCATGGAGGACGTGGCGCGGCTGACGGATCGCCTGCTGGTGATGAACGGCTCCAAGCTTGCCATGGACGCGCCGCCAGCCCAGGTGTTTACCCACGCCGAAGAACTGACTCAAATAGGACTGAACATACCCCAGGTGACACAGGTATTTCTGGAGCTGAAAAAGCTGGGGCTGGACGTGAAGAACGTCTACACCATCGACCAGGCCGCGGCGGAGATCAAGCGGCTCAAGGAGGGGAACCGCCATGCTTAAAGACATTACCCTCGGTCAGTATTTCCCGGGCAATTCCGTCATTCACCGCCTTGACCCAAGAACGAAGCTCATTGTTCTGGTCGTATACATGGTGACGCTTTTCGTTGCCTCCGGGTGGGTATCCTACGGCGTGCTGCTCCTGTTCCTGCTGACAGTAATCAAAATTTCCGCCATTCCGGGAAAATCCATCGTCCGGGGCATGAAGCCGCTGGTGATGATCCTTGTTTTCACCGGCGTGCTGAATCTGTTTTTTAACAAGGACGGCAGGGTGCTGGTGGATTTCTGGGGCATTACCATCACCACCGGCGGCGCGGAGCGTGCGGCCTTTATGCTGGTGCGTATTCTGATGCTGGTCACTGCGACCTTCCTGCTGACCTACACCACCTCGCCCATCTCCCTGACGGACGGGCTGGAAAGCCTGATGAATCCGCTGAAGGTCATCAAGGTGCCTGTCCATGAGCTGTCCATGATGATGTGCATTGCCCTGCGGTTCATCCCCACGCTGATCGAGGAAACGGATAAGATCATGTCCGCCCAGAAAGCCCGTGGTGCGGACTTTGAAAGCGGCAAGCTGATGGAGCGGGCAAAGGCGCTGATCCCCATTCTGGTGCCGCTGTTTATCAGTGCGTTCCGCCGTGCGGACGAGCTGGCCACCGCCATGGAGTGCCGCTGCTATCAGGGCGGCGAGGGGAGAACCAAGATGAAGCAGCTGCATTATCAGCGTAACGACTTTGCCGCGTTCGGCGCGGCGGCGCTGCTGACGGCGGCGGTCATTATTCTGAAAAAGTTTGGTATGTGAGGGAAATATGCGCAATATCGCCCTGTTTTTGACTTATCTCGGCACCCATTACCACGGCTGGCAGGTGCAGAAAAATCTGCCCACCGTAGCGGAGACTATGGAGAAGGCCGCCGCCATGGTGGTTGGGCATCCGGTGCATATGACGGGCTGCGGCCGGACGGACGCGGGTGTTCATGCGCGGGTGTACGTGGCGAATTTCCGCACGTCCTCCACCATCCCGGTGGAGCGGCTGCCCTATGCGCTGAATACCCACCTTCCCTGCGACATCGTGGTGACAAAAGCTTTTGAGGTTCACGAGAATTTCAACGCCATCGGCTCCTGCGCCCGGAAGGAATACACCTATCAGATTTACAATTCCCGGTTGAAAGACCCGTTTTATGTCAACCGTGCATGGTTTTACCCCCGGCACCTGGACGAAAACGTGATGCAGGCGGCGGCCAGCCAGTTTGTGGGCACCCACGATTTTGCCGCCGTAAGAAGCGTCGGCACGGATGTCAAATCCACCGTCCGCACTGTATACTATTACAATGTGGAGCGGCAGGGGGAGCTTGTCACCCTCAGGGTCTGCGCCAACGGTTTCCTTTACAACATGGCGCGGGCCATGGCGGGGACGGTAGTCTACGCCGCCGAGGGAAAGATACGCCCGGAGGAGATCGGCGAAATTCTGGCCTCCGGCAACCGCACCGCCGCCGGCCCGACAGTCCCGGCGGGAGGGCTGTACATGACCCGTCTGTGGTATGACGATGGAATCGAAAAGTTTGAGGTCGGAAGCGACGGAACAAGATAACCGTTGTTCTGTCAAACAGGAGTGTAATTTATGGAATTTGGTTCGCTGGAAGAGGTAGAGGTTCGCCATCTGTGGAAACATGAGCAATACGATTTTTCCAACTGGTTAGCCAGGCCGGAAAGTATAGAACGGCTCAATGATGTTCTTGGGCTTACCCTGACGGATGTGAAAAAGGAAGTCTTTGTAGGCGCTTACCGCTGCGACCTTGTTGCAAAAGATGAAACAACGGGAACAAAGGTCATCATTGAAAATCAGCTGGAAGCGTCCAATCACGACCATCTGGGAAAAATCATTACTTACGCTTCCGGGCTGGACGCCAAGGTGATCGTCTGGATCGTGACGCAGGCGAGAGAGGAACACCGAAGCGCAATCGAATGGCTAAACAACAATACGGGAAATGACATAGGCTTTTTCCTGATCGAGCTTCACGCCTACCGTATCGGGGATTCCCTTCCGGCACCCAAATTTGAAATCATTGAAAAACCGAACGGATTTATCAAGTATTCCAAAGAAAACAGCGACAACAATGAGATCAACAAATCTCAGTCAGAGCGTCTGGTGTTCTGGACACGGTTCAACGAGATGGTCGCGGCGAAGGGCAAGCCCTTCAATATCAGAAATGCGACCACCGACCATTGGTACAATGTTGCGATTGGTACAAGTGAAGCTTGCGTTTCCATAAATCTGGTCAACAAGCTTTCCAGAGTTACGGTTGAGATTTATATTGCCGACAATAAAAATCTGTTTGATTATCTGGCTGAGCGTAAGGACGAAATTGAAAATGCGCTGGGATTCCCTATGGAGTGGGTGCGGCTGGACAATAAGAAGGCGTCCAGAATTAAGTACGCAATACCGGGGCTGAATTTTGATGACCATTCCAACTATGATGCTTTGATGGACAAAATTATCGAAAAGGTTATCGTTCTGAAAAAGGTGTTCCCGGAGTATATCGCACAATTCTGATGCGTTCATAATTTGTTTTACCTTTTTCAGACGCGATATGCTATACTGCACCGAAAAGGAGTGAGCGTTATGCAGCCAAAAATGTGCAGCAAATGTAAGAAAAATATCGCCGTTGTGTTTATTACTAAAGTTGAAAACGGCGTTACCATGAATGAGGGCTACTGCCTGAAATGTGCCCGGAGTCTGGGAATTCCCCAGATCGATCAGGCCGTGAAGCAGATGGGCATTTCCGACGAAGATCTGGATATGCTCAGCGACGAAATGAGCAGCATGTTCGGCCAGAAGGACGACAGCGACAGCTCTGACGACGATGAGATCGACAGCCAGACCGCCACGTTCCCGCTGCTGAACCAGCTTTTCGGCGGCAGCAATACCCCCGCGCCCCAGCCCCGTCCTTCCAGAAAGGAAGAAGGAGAGCCGAAGGAAAAGAAAAAGTCCAAGCGGCATAAATTTCTGGACAGCTATTGCATGGACTTGACCGGCCGGGCACGGGAGGGCAAGCTGGATAAGGTCATCGGCCGGGATGTGGAGACGGAGCGGGTCATCCAGATCCTCAACCGCCGCCAGAAGAACAACCCCTGTCTCATCGGCGAACCCGGCGTGGGCAAAACCGCCATTGCCGAGGGACTTGCCCAGCGGATTGCGGCGGGGGATGTCCCCTACAAGCTGCGGGACAAGGAGGTATTCCTGCTTGACCTCACCGCGCTGGTGGCCGGCACCCAGTTCCGCGGGCAGTTTGAAAGCCGCATGAAGAGCCTGATCGGCGAGATCAAGGAGTGCGGCAACATCATTCTGGTCATTGACGAGGTTCACAATCTGGTGGGCGCGGGAGACGCGGAGGGCAGCATGAACGCCGCCAACATCCTGAAACCCGCTCTGTCCCGGGGGGAAATTCAGGTCATCGGCGCAACGACCTTCGCCGAGTACCGTAAGTATATTGAAAAGGACGCCGCTCTGGAGCGCCGTTTCCAGCCCGTCACCGTGGCGGAACCCACCATCGCCGAGGCAAGCCTTATCATGCAGGGCATTGCCAAATCCTACGCCGAATTCCACGGGGTGGAGATTTCTCCGGAAATCGCCCACCAGTGCGTCGTGCTTTCCGAGCGCTACATCACCGACCGGTTTTTGCCTGACAAGGCAATCGACCTGCTGGACGAAGCATGTTCCGACGTCAACCTGCAATGCAAGGAAATTTCCCAGCTGGCCGAGCTGAAAAAGGAGCGGGACGATTATGAGCTGGAACTGCGGATGCTCAACGAGAACACGGAGAATCAGGACTATGAGCGCCTGGCGCTGATCCGCAGCAAGCTGATGCAGCTGGCGGCGAAGATCGAGGAGCTGGAAAAGCACCCCAAGCCCGCCGTGACCATGGAGAATCTGGCGCGGATCATCGAGCTGTGGACAAAAATTCCCGCGTCCAAGATCAAGGCGCAGGAGTATGAGCAGATCAAGGGACTGAGCGACCGCCTGAAAACCCACATCGTCGGTCAGGACGAGGCGGTGGACGCCGTGTCCCGCGCCATCCGCCGCAACCGGGTGGGCATTTCCCCCAAGAAGCGGCCCGTGTCCTTTATCTTTGTCGGCCCCACCGGCGTGGGTAAGACGGAGCTGGTCAAGCAGCTGGCAAGCGATCTGTTTGACAATGTGGACAGCCTGATTCGCCTGGACATGTCGGAATATATGGAGAAGCACACCGTCTCCAAGCTCATCGGTTCGCCCCCGGGCTATGTTGGCTATGACGAGGCGGGGCAGCTGACGGAAAAAATCCGCCGCCGTCCCTACAGTGTGGTGCTGTTTGACGAGATTGAAAAAGCCCATCCCGATGTGCTGAACGTCCTTTTGCAGGTGCTGGACGACGGGCGCATTACGGACGCCCAGGGCAGGGTGGTGAACTTTGAGAACACCATCATCGTCATGACCTCCAACGCCGGTTCCGAAGGCAGTGTGGGCGGCATGGGCTTTGGCCGCAGCGATGGCGACAAGGTGAAGGAAAAGACCATGAAGGCATTGCAGGGCTTCCTGCGGCCGGAATTCCTCAACCGCGTGGACGAGATCATCACCTTCAACCACCTGACGGAGGAAAACTTCCTTGGCATCGCGGACATCATGCTCAAGGAGCTGCAAGACAGCCTGTCCACCCGCGGCCTGAACCTTTTCTGGGACGACGATCTGCGCCGCCTGCTGGTGAAGAAGGCCTATTCCGTGACCTACGGCGCGAGAAATCTCCGCCGCACCATCCAGAAGGAACTGGAAGACCCGATTTCCGAAGCAATCATTGACAGTTTTGAGCATCCCATTTCCGCCATCCGCATCCGGGTGGAGGGAGAGACCGTCAAGCTGGACATTACCTGACATATGGGAGGGGAAAAATCCCCTCCCATTTTTTCACAAATGCTGTAAGCTTTTCCCTATTCCCGCGTCTAATGGGTGTAGGAGGTGAAGCCGTGACGGAGTTTGAACAAATATACCGGGCGTATTTTCAGGATGTGGAGCTGTACCTGCGGGCGATCAGTCATAACGAAAGTCTTGCGGAGGAGCTGACGGAACAGGTATTCTTTCAGGCGTTGAATGCTCTGCCGAAATTTCGGGGCGACTGCGACGTCCGCACCTGGTTATGCTCCATGGCGAGAAACGCCTACCTCAGCCATCTGCGCAAGGAGCGCCCGTCCCAGCCCATCGATGAGCTGGAAATCAGCGACCCGAAGCAGGCGGTGGAGGAACAGATCATGGACGCCCAGCAGGCCATGGCCGTTCACCGGGTGCTACACGACCTGCCGGAACCCTATAAGGAGGTTTTCTCCCTGCGGGTCTTCGGGCAGCTTTCCTTTGGTGACATCGGAAGCCTGTTCGGACGCACGGCAAACTGGGCCTGTGTGACCTACCACCGGGCAAGGCAGAAAATACGGGATGAAATGGGGGAATATGTATGAAACTATCCTGTAATGTGATCCGGGATCTGCTCCCGCTGTATGCGGAAAATCTGACCAGCGAAGAGAGCAACGCCCTCGTGGACGAGCATCTGTGCGGGTGCGACGAATGCGCGAAGCAGCTGGGGATACTGAAAAAAGCCCAGGCGATTCCGGTGGAAACAGACGCGCCGGGACTGAAAAAGATCAGAAAGGCCATTGTGCGCCGCCGGGTTTTAGCGGTGACCATGGCTGTGATGCTGGTGATCACGCTCGTGCTGGGCGCGACGTTCCTCTGGGAAGCGCCGGTCTGGCTGGACGCGGATCAGGCGGTGAAGGAAGTCGTGAAGATGGAGGACGGCAGCATCCGTATCTACTATACGGACATCATTCAGGGAATCGGCAGTGAGGACGATATGGCCGGAAACAGGGGTATTCTGTGCTGGAGCACATGGGGCAGGGTATACTTCGGGGAGCAGATACCGCCTGACCCTTATGTTACGCCGGATGACGCGGGGGGAACCACGACCTACAGCTGCTACGGTGACCCCAGTCTGCCGGATGAATTGCAGGTATGGGATGCCGCGCGGAACAATTATTGGTATATCAGCCCCAAGAATGGCAGGGCGGAGGTGCTTCTGCTGAAAGGGGAGGGGGACGTGGAAGCCCCTGAGGAGCCGCTTCTGACGGTCAGTCACAACGGGGCGATCTCCTGCGTCGTTCTCGCGGTCATGGCAATTATTTTGGCGATTCTGGCGTACCGTTTCAGAAAGCACCGGGGCGCCCCATGGCTGACCCATGGCGCCGCTCTTGCCGGGTGCGGGTGTGTGTCGCTTCTGGTCGTTTCCGGCGGGCAGTTTGTGGAGTTTTACGGCGACTACACGGCACATGTGAGCAACGCCTGCATTTTGCTGATACCGATGTTCCTTACGGCGGTGTGCGCCATCCGTCTGCAAAAGCTGAAAGCGCAGGATAAGGGTTTATGAGGAAACATCCCGGAAGGACAGCCTTCCGGGATGTTTTGTGTCGTCAGAGAACCTCGTTCATTTTGTCCTCGACCTTCCAGGCAAGGTCTTCGGCCTTATTGGCGGCTTTTGCCGCCACGCGCCGCACGGGATTCTGCCTGGGCATCATCAGAACCGCTACCGCACCCGCAGCAGCGCCAAGGCCGACGGAAAGCATCCATCCTTTTGCGTTCATAAATTCTCCCTCCCTTCACAGGTAGTATACCCCAAAGGAAAAAAATCAGGACTGGAAGGTTTTTATCTTTGCAGATGGAAAAAGTTGTGATACAATAAACAAAAAACATGCCGGAGGCGGGATTATGTCTATTGATATATTACAAGAAAAGATTCGCAAGCTGAAGAATCCTTCCGTGGTGGAGCTGATGCTGCCCCTGACTGCTCTGCCGCCCCGGTATGCTCACGACGCTGTAGGCTACGGAGAATTTTGCCGGGATTTGCTCGGCGGGTTGAAAGGGATCGTCCCGGCAGTTCGGCTGAGCTTTGGCTATTTTGCCCTTTTGGGCGGTGAAGGATTGCAGGAGCTGGCGCAGACGCTGAAAGCCGCCCGGAACATGGGCTATTACACTGTGCTGGATGCGCCGGAACTGCTCAGCCCGACCGCCGCCCAGATAACGGCGGAAGCGTTTTTCGGCGGGGAAACCGACTATCCCTGTGACGGGTTGGTTGTTTCCGGATACTTGGGCAGCGATATCATCAAGCCCTTCCTGCCCGGCTGCCGGGAGGGGAAGAAGGACTTGTTCGTGGCAGCGCGCACCGGAAATAAATCCGCTCCGGAATTGCAGGACTTGCTCTGCGGCTCCCGGCTGGTGCATACGGTGGCTGTGGACTTGATAAACCGGTTCGCGCCGGAGGCGGTGGGAAAGCTGGGCTATTCCCGGATCGGCGCGCTGACGGCGGCCAGCTCCGCCGAAAGCCTCCGCAGTCTTCGCGGCAAGTATCCACGGGTGTTTTTCCTCGTGGACGGCTACGATTCCCCCAGCGCCAATGCCAAAAACTGCTCTTACGCCTTTGACAGGCTGGGGCACGGCGCGGTGGTGTGCGCGGGGGAGACGATCACCTGCGCATGGAAGCAGGCACAGTCCGACGGCGGGGATTTTCTGGAGCAGGCCGTGGCTGCCGCCGAAAGAATGAAGAAAAATCTGACGAGATATGTAACGATTCTTTAAGGAGGAAACGTGATGCGTCGAACTGACCGGGAAGTGACCAACCCCGCCGAGATCACGGAGATGATGACCCGCTGCGAGGTGCTTCATCTGGCGCTGAACACGGACACAGTACCCTACATTCTCCCCGTGAACTTCGGAATGGAGCCGGACGGAATGACCCTGTACATCCACGGTGCGCGGGAGGGGACGAAGTATGCTCTGATAGAAAAGGACAACCGCGCCGGCTTTGAGCTGGACTGTACCCACGGTCTGGTTCTGGAAAACGGGACGTGTTCCATCAACTACGAAAGCGTCATCGGCTGGGGATATCTGGAGGACGTGACCGAGCCGGAGGAAAAGCGCAGGGCACTGGATTTGATCATGAAGCAGTACCGGGGCGAGGATTTCCCATACAGCGCTGCCGTGATTCCCAAAACCCGTGTACTTCGTCTGCGGGTGCAGGCGCGGACGGCGAAACGGAGACGCATGGGATAATATGTACCGGGGCGAACTGCCCCGGGGTGTTATCGGACACCAGCTGTACCCTGACGGGCGGCGGTGTTTTCCGTAATGTCGTCCATCCCGTCCAGAGGGCCGTTGCCGTTGTCGATGGTGGCGTTGGTAGAAGGCTCAACGCTGGGCATCGTGGTGGGCGCGGTGGTAGCCCGGGTCGTCTCGGTGGTCGCGGCGGTAGGCGTCGTGGTGGGAACGGTGGTGTTTCTGCTGGGGTCCTGGTTGGTGCAGCCGCAGCCGGTAAACAGCGCCGCGGTAAGGACGAGAACCAGTACGAGAATGGCATATTTTTTCATGTTTTTACCTCCAAATGAATCTTGCTTCAAACGTATTATTTCCCGTATGCCGGGGTTTACGCTGGTAATAATACCCAGTTTTCTGCAACTTTATAAGAGCAAACACTTTTTCTTCCGTTTCCTGCGAAGTGGACGTTTTCTTTATTTTCTTTTGCAAGTTAGCATATGATAACTCACAAAATCGGATTTTCTGAAATTTTTTGTTGCTTTTTCTTGCATAGACATGTATAATGAATGGGAATCAAAAAATGAAGGAGAGTTCTGCGCTATGAAGAAGCTCGCTGCTAAGAAAAATGTGGAGTGCATGGCATGTCTGCAATGCGTTGCCGCCTGTTCCGAGGCGTTCTATAAGGAATTTGACGAGGAGAAGAGTTGTGTCCGCATCGTGGCCAAGGGTGCCGGCGCCAAGCCCAATACCTGCATTCAGTGCGGCAAGTGTATGCGTACCTGTGAGCATGAAGCCATCACCCAGAACCCCAAGACCGGCGTGTACATGATCAACAAGAAGAAGTGCGTCAGCTGCGGCAAGTGCGCCGAAGCCTGCCCCATGCACGTGATCGTGTTCGAGGAAGGCAGCCCCGCCTCCAAGTGCATTGCCTGCGGCATCTGCGTTAAAGCATGCCCTATGGAACTGCTGGAAATCGTGGAGAAATAAGTCAAGCAACCGGATGGGCAGCCTTTGGCTGCCCATCTTTCCATTTTTAAGAAAAGGCTAAAAATGAAAAACAGACTTGTAATCTCGGCGGCATCATGGTATAATGTTCCCTAGTGTATCTTCGACTACTATCCCTCAGGAGGAACAACATGAGCGGACGCTATGAAAGAAAAAAGCCACAGAACCAAAGTACGGGCGGCTGGAAGAAGACCGTTCTGATCGTGGTTCTGGTTATTGTGATCTTGATTGCCGCACTGGTGGTTGCGGCTGTTGTGTATTACAACTCCATGCTCAAGAAGCTGAATCAGGTGCAGGTGCCGACGATCAACTATGCCGATCTGGCAACGGAGCCGACGGAGACGACGGCAGCTGCTACGGAAGCGACGGTCACCACAGAGGAGACCACTGTTGCCACGACGGAACCGCATGTTGCTTCCAGCGCGGACTACATCAACATCCTTCTGGTTGGCCAGGCTGCCCGTGATGGCGAAGCCGAACGGTTTGCCGATACCATGATCCTCTGCACGGTAAACACATACGAAAAGACCGTGACGCTGACCTCACTGCTCCGGGACACACTTGTACAGTACCCCAACTATACGGACACCAATGGGAAAAACCACAGCGGCGGCAAGATCAAGCTTACCAGCATTTACCACAACGGCTACATCTGCACCAACAGCACGGCAGATGCCATGGGCCTGATGAACCTGACGCTGTATAAGAACTTCGGTATCGAAGTGGACTATGATGTGGAGATCGACTTTGACGCCTTTATCAAGGCAATCAACCTGGTCGGCGGCCTGAATATTGAGCTGACTGAGGCGGAAGCTAACTATCTCAACGACTTCCATGACCGCTATTACTACGAGATGAAGGAAGGCAAAAACTGGCTGGACGGCTCCACCGCCCTTGCCTATGTCCGTATGCGGAAGGCGGAGGGCGACGGCGAAAGCGACATCAAGCGTACCGCCCGTCAGCGTCAGTTTATGGAGGCATTGCTGGCCAAGGTCAAGAAGATGAGCCTTTCCGACGTGCAGAATCTGGCCAATGAGGTTCTGCCGCTGGTATCCGTGAGCATGACCAATTCCCAGATCACGGATCTGCTTATGAAGATGCTGCCCATGCTGTCCGGTCTGGAAATCAAATCCAGCGGCACCTGCCCGGTGCGTGCCAAGGGCTACTCATGGGGAGATATGGTGGACATTTACGGAGACGGTATGACCCACAGTGTCATGCTGTATGATAAGGATAAGAATGTGGCCTACATGCGGGCGCTCACCGAGGGCGAGGGCGAGATCCCCGAGACGGTGCCGATTCAGGACTAAGTTGTAATGGAAGAATTGCGGGAAAGCGGTGCTTTCCCGCAATTTCTTTCTGCGGGGCATTTGTTACATAAATTTCATGTTTGTCATAATTGCAAACCGCCGGGGAATATGCTATACTGTACTATAGTTTACACCCGGAGGCGTTTATGACTGAGTTGACTGAATTCCAGCGGAAACTCTCCGCTTTACTGCCCGATGTGGAGCTTCGGTTTGAAGAAGCTCTGGCAAAGCATACCTCCTTTCGCATCGGCGGAGACGCCGAGGTAATGGCGTTTCCCAAAACCAAAATAGAACTGGCGGATATCCTGAAAGCCTGCGCCAAGCTGAACTGCAAATGTGCCATTCTGGGCGCGGGAACCAACGTGCTGGCGCCGGATGAGGGTGTCCGGGGACTGGTGGTCTGCCTGAAGGATTGCCTTGGCGGCATGGAACGGCTGGACGAGACCCACATCCGGGTGATGGCAGGTGTGACCATGGCACGGGCGGCGGTGAACGCTGCGAACATGGGTCTCACCGGCATGGAATTCGCCCACGGCATACCGGGAACCGTCGGCGGCGGCGTGTATATGAACGCCGGGGCCTATGGCGGCGAGATTTGCCAGATCTGCGAAAGTGTTGAGGTCATGGATTTGGACGGCAATCTTTCCCGTCTGTCCAACGCCGAGATGGCCTTCTCCTATCGTCACAGTGCGCTGGAAAACCGGCCGGGAATCGTGGTCAGCGCGGATTTTGCCCTGAAAAAGGGGAACCCGGAAGAAATCTGGGCGAAAATGAAGGACCTAATTGCCCGCCGTACCGCTTCCCAGCCGTTGGACGTTCCTTCGGCCGGTTCTGCATTCAAACGCCCGACGGGCGGTTATGCGGCGGCGCTGATCGAAGAAGCGGGACTGAAGGGCTATCAGGTAGGCGGCGCGGCGATCTCCGCGAAGCACGCCGGGTTTGCCGTCAATCTGGGCGGCGCGACGGCGGCGGATGTGAAGGCTCTGCTGTCCCAGGTGTCCGAGCAGGTCTATCAGAAAAGCGGCATCCGGTTGGAGCCGGAGGTTCGTATCTGGTAATGTATAGATAACATTCGGAAAGGTGGTCTCCCCATGGCAAGCTCTTTTTCCTCTGCCGCCAAGGCGGAGGTCTGCCGGATTTTGCCCCAGAAACATTGCTGCGCTCTGGCAGAGTGCTTCGGCGTTCTGCTGTTTGCCAACAATTTCTCCGCTGACGGTATTAAAATCATCACCGAAAGCCGGGATTTTGCTTATATTTTGCCGAAGTTATTCAAAAAAGCTTTTGATCTGTCCTTCGACAGCTACCCCAGCCTTGCGTCGCCGGGAAAGCTGGTGTTCCAGATATGGGACAGCGATAAAATCGAGACGATCATGGAAGCCTTCGGCTTTGACGCGCAGGACACGCTGGCACTTCATGTGAACCTGCCGGTGGTGGAGGAGGACTGCTGCAAAGCGTCGTTCCTCCGGGGGGCGTTCCTCGCCGGGGGAAGCGTCACCGACCCGGGGAAGGGCTATCATATGGAACTGGCGACCACCCACCAGAGCGTTGCCCGGGAGACGGATTCGCTGATGCGGGAGGTCATGGGCTTTTCCCCAAAGATGGCCAGCCGAAGCGGCGGGCAGGTGCTGTACCTGAAGCACAGCGAGCTGATCTCTGATTTTCTCACGTTCCTCGGCGCACCGGTGGCGGCCATGGGCATTATGGAAGCCCGGCTGGAAAAGGAATTGAACAACAAGGTCAACCGCCGCTGCAACTGCGACGACGCCAACACCTCCAAGGTGGTGGAGGCCGCGCAGGAGCAGCTTGCGGCCATTCGCATGATAAGAGAGACGGGCACGATGGATAAATTGCCCGAAAAGCTCCGGCGGGCGGCGATTGCGAGGGAGGAAAACCCCTCCGCGTCATTGTCCGAGCTGGCGGGGATGATGGAGCCGCCCATTACGAAGCCCGCCATGGGCAGCCGGATGCGGCGGCTGCTGGAGCTGGCGGAAGAGGTGAAGGCATGAGCTTTGTACATTTGCATGTCCATACAGAGTACAGCTTACTGGACGGCGCGTGCCGCATTGACGGCATCATGGATCGGGTCAAGGAGCTGGGACAGACGGCTATTGCCATCACCGACCACGGCGTGATGTACGGCTGTATTGACTTTTATAAAGCCGCCAAAGCCGCCGGGATCAAGCCCATCATCGGCTGCGAGGTCTACGTCGCCCGCCGGGGCATGGCCGACCGGGTCCACGGGATCGACAATGACCCCTACCATCTGGTACTGCTGTGTGAAAACCGAACGGGGTACGAGAACCTCTGCTATCTGGTGTCGGAAGCCTTTATCCACGGCTTTTATGGCAAGCCCAGAATCGACCTTCAGCTGCTCCAGCAGCACCACGAGGGGCTGATCGCCCTGTCCGCGTGTCTTGCCGGTGCGATTCCGCAGTATCTGATGGAAGAAGACTACGATTCCGCGAAGGAATACGCAAAAAAGATGTCCGGCATTTTCGGGGAGGGGAATTTCTTCCTGGAAATGCAGGATCACGGCATTCCGGAGCAGCGGCCGGTGAATCAGGGGGTGCAGCGCCTTGCCCGGGAGCTGGGACTGCCGTTGGTGGTGACCAACGACGCCCACTACCTGCGCAAAGAGGACGCGGAAATGCAGGACGTCCTGCTGTGCATCCAGACCGGCAAGACCGTGGACGACACCAACCGGATGAAATTCCAGACGCAGGAGTTCTACCTCAAGAGCGAAGACGAGATGAAAGGGCTGTTCCCCGGCTGCGAGGAAGCCTTTGAAAACACCGTCCGCATTGCCGAGCGGTGCAATCTGGAATTTACCTTCCACGAATATCATCTGCCCTCTTACCCGGTGCCGGAGGGGTATACGGACGAGGAATATTTCCGTAAGCTGTGCGCTGAGGGCTTTGCCGAGCGGTATCCTGACGCGCCCGAAGCATACCGGGAGCGGCTGGAATATGAGATCGGCGTCATCAGTCGGATGGGTTATGTAAACTACTATCTCATCGTCTGGGACTTTATCCACTACGCCAAGGTCAACGGCATTCCCGTGGGGCCGGGACGTGGTTCCGGTGCGGCTTCCATTGTGGCATACTGTATGCACATCACGGAAGTCGACCCCATGAAGTATAACCTCATTTTCGAGCGGTTTCTCAACCCGGAACGGGTGAGTATGCCGGATTTCGATACGGATTTCAGCCCGGAGCGTCGGGGCGAGGTCATGGAATACGTCATGGAGAAATACGGCGCGGATCATGTCGCCCAGATCGTCACCTTCGGCACCATGGCCGCCCGGGGCGCCATCCGGGACGTTGGTCGGGCGCTGAACTTCTCCTACGCGGAGACGGATGTGGTGGCCAAGCTGGTGCCCACCATGCCGCTCCACCTGACGCTGGCGGAGGCTATGAAGATTTCCCCCAAACTCAAGGAGATGTACGACGGCGACCAGCGGGTAAAAACGCTCATCGACACGGCTATGCGTCTGGAGGGAATGCCCCGGAACACGTCCACCCACGCCGCCGGCGTGGTCATTACGGCGCAGCCGGTCAATACCTATGTCCCCCTGTCCCGGAACGACGATACCGTGGTCACCCAGTATACCATGACCACAATTGAAGAGTTGGGACTTCTGAAAATGGACTTTCTGGGTCTGCGGAACCTGTCGGTGATTCAGGACGCGGAAGCGCTGGCGCAGCAGGAAGACCCTGACTTTCAGATTGCAAAAGCACCGGATAACGACCCGGAGACCTTTGCTATGCTGGCCGAGGGCAAGACGCAAGGCGTTTTCCAGATGGAATCCACCGGCATGACCGGGGTGTGCGTCAGCATGAAGCCCACCTCCGTCGAAGACCTGACAGCTATCGTGGCGCTCTACCGCCCCGGCCCCATGGAATCCATTCCCAAGTTCGTTGAAAATAAGTTCAACCCCGGGAAAGTGACTTACAAAACGCCCCTTCTGGAGCCAATTCTGAAGGTGACCTACGGCTGTATCGTCTATCAGGAGCAGGTCATTGAGATTTTCCGGACTCTGGGCGGCTACTCCATGGGTCAGGCGGACAACATCCGCCGGGCAATTTCCAAGAAAAAGCAGAAGATCATTGACGCCGAGCGGAAGACTTTCGTTTACGGCGACCGGGAGCAGAAGATTGACGGCTGTATCGCTCGGGGCGTACCCGAGGCGGTGGCACAGTCGATTTACGACGAAATTGTGGATTTCGCCAACTACGCCTTCAACAAGGCGCACGCGGTGTGCTATGCCGTGGTCGCTTACCAGACGGCCTACCTCAAGTGCCACTATCCAAGGCAGTACATGGCGGCGCTGATGACCTCCGTTCTGGACTCCGCGACCAAAATCTCCGGTTATATCGCCGAGTGCCGGGAGCTGGGAATCCCGGTTCTGCCGCCGGACATCAACCATTCTGAGGATTACTTCACCGTCGAGGGCGACGCCATCCGCTTCGGCCTCGGCGCGGTGAAAAACGTAGGCCGCGGTCTTATCCGTTCCATGGCGGCCAAACGGGCGGAGGGCGGCGCTTTCCGCTCTCTGGAAGATTTTCTGGAACGGATGGGGGAGGGCGAGCTGAACAAGCGCGCTGTGGAAAACTTTATAAAATGCGGCGCGATGGACTGCTTCGGCTATCATCGCAGTGAGCTTCTGGCGGTATACGACCAGATGATGGACAGCGTGTCCGCCTCCCGGAAGAAGAATCTGGAAGGGCAGATGGGTCTGTTCGCCATGCTGGACGAGGACGACGAGGCGGGCAAGGTGCCGATCCCCAAGCTCAAGGAGCTTGACAAGGGGGAGCTTCTCTCCATGGAGAAGGAGACCACCGGCATCTACATTTCCGGCCATCCTATGGACGATTACCGGCCCTATCTGCGCAACACCCATGTGGTGCACATCGGCAGCCTTATGGAAGAGGACAACGGCTTCCAGGATGATCAGATCGTCAGCGTGGCGGGCATCGTCCAGACCGTGAAAATGAAAACTACCCGGAACAATTCCATGATGGCGTATGTCACGGTGGAAGACGATACAGCGTCCATAGAGATGCTGGCATTTTCCAATGTGCTGGATCAGTACGGCGGCTACCTCCGGGAAAACAGCGCCGTGGTCATCACCGGGCGGCTGTCTCTTCGGGACGATAAAGAGCCGCAGATCGTCATCAACCGTGCCCGCCCCATTTCGGACTACGCCGACGGCAGCGCGCCCCCGGAGCAGCCGCAGAATGTGAATAAGAGCGGCACATTGTACCTCCGGCTTCCCGGGGAGGAAGGGATGCTGTATCCCAAGATCCGGTGCATCCTGAACATGTTCCCGGGGGACAGCACAGCGGTGCTTTACTTTGCGGACACAAGACGACGCCGGGGTACCCGGTGCTGCATCCGGGAAAGTATGCTTTCTGAGCTGAAAAATGTGCTCGGAGAAGCAAATGTTGTACTGAAATAGCTTTTCTTTTAGAACATATTGTGGTATAATAATCAATCAAGAGGAGTTGATGCCGTGAAAAAGCGAATATGGCTGTTTCCGCTGCTTATCCTCGCGTCGCTTTTGCTGACCGGCTGCGCTTTGCAGACGGTGGATGAAATGTATGCGCTGCCAAAGCGCTCGAAGGAGTATGACAGTCTGCAATCCGCCATCGATTCCGCCATGTACGGCCTGAGCTACTCCGCACCGGTCTCCGGAGAAAACCAGCAGACGGTGCAGATGGCAGATCTGGACGGCGACGGCGTGGAGGAATATATCGTCTTTGCGCAGGGAAACTCTGCCAACCCTTTGCAGGTGCTGATTTTCCGGCAGGAGGAGGACGGCACGTGCCGCCTGATGGAGGTCATCCAGAGCAATGGCTCCGCCTTTGAGCAGGTGGAATACGTGCAGATGGACAACGCCCCCGGCTACGAGCTGGTGGTCGGGCGGCAGCTCAGCGATCAGGTGCTGCGCAGTGTGTCGGTGTACTCCTTTTCCAGCGGCAGCGCCGAGCAACTGATGATGGTGGGCTACTCCAAATTTATTACCTGCGACTTGAATGACGACGGATGCAGCGAGCTGATGGTCATTCTTCCCGGTGAATCGGAAACCGGGACAGGCTCTGCGGTGCTGTACCGGATGCAGGACGGCAATATTGAACGTTCGGTGGAGGTCAACGTGTCGGAGGACGCGACCCACATCCGGCGGATCACGGTGGGACGGCTGCTGGGCGGAACGCCCGCGGTGTTCGTCGCCAGCGCGGTGAATAACAGCGCCATCGTAACCGACGTATTTGCCTGGAGAAATGACCGCTTTTCCAATATTTCCTATTCCCGGGATTCGGACACCAGCGTCCAGACCTTGCGGAACTATTACGTCTACGCCGAGGACATCGACGGCGACGGCGTGATGGAGCTTCCCAGCCTGATCACCATGAAGCGTGTCTTCCCGGAACAGGAGGGCAAGCAGAAGTTCCTCATCCGCTGGTTCGCCATGGATCTGGAGGGCAGGGAAATGGACAAGTTCTTTACCTTCCACAATTACTTAGGCGGCTGGTATATGCAGCTGGCGAGCAGCTGGGCGCCGCGGGTGTCGGTGGAGCAGGAGGGCGGTAAGTATACGTTCTACGTATGGGACGAGGATTACCGGCAGGCGCTGGACGTGTTCTCCATCTACGTACTCACCGGCGGAAGCCGGGAGGAAGACGCCACGGTGGACGGCCGGTTTGCCTTCTATCGGGCAGAAGGCGTGGTTTACGCCGCAAAGCTGGAGGCCAATGCGGCCGAATTCGGCATTACGGAGAATCAACTTATCAACAGCTTCCATCTGATTCAGCAGGATTGGAAAACGGGAGAGACTTGAGGGGTGTCATATGAAAAAAGTACTGATTATGGAAGATGAACTGAATATCCGAAGCTTTGTGGTGATCAACCTGAAGCGGGCAGGGTACGACGCCATCGAGGCAGGGAACGGCCAGGAGGCGCTGGACGCCATCGCCCAGACCCCGGACATTGGCGTTGCCATCCTGGATATTATGGTGCCGGGGGACATGGACGGCTTTGAGGTCTGCCGCCGCATCCGCGCCTCCAACAAGCAGATGGGCATTATCATGCTCACTGCCCGCACCCAGGAGATGGACAAGGTCACCGGCCTGATGACCGGCGCGGACGACTATGTCACCAAGCCCTTTTCTCCCGCCGAGCTGACCGCCCGCATTGACGCGCTGTACCGCCGTATCGGCGGCGACAGTTCCGCCAGCTCCGAGCTGCTGACGCAGGGACCCTTCGTGATGAACACCCGCAATCACACGCTGGAAAAGAACGGGAACCGTATCCGCCTGACGCAGGTGGAGTACGCGATCCTGAAGCTGTTCATGCAGAATCCGGGCAGAGCGCTTTCTCGTGAGGACATTCTCTCTGCCGTCTGGGGACGGGATTACGAGGGCGAGCTGAAGATCGTGGACGTGAACATCCGCCGTCTCCGCCTGAAAATCGAGGACGATACTTCCAATCCCACCTATATCACCACGGTCTGGGGTCTGGGCTACAAGTGGGGCGCCTAACCCGGAATGAACATGAAGTCCATGAAAAAGACGGGCGGCCTGCGAAGACGCTGGCTGCTGAACACCGTCGGCGTTGTCTTCGCCCTGGGGCTGGTGTGCGTGATGGCGGTAACGGCGTCCTACGCCACCTACTACTACTCCAACATGCAGTCTGACATGGAAAACCGGGCGAAAACCACTACGGATTTTTTTGCCGACTATATCAATCAGGACTACGGCGACTACTACCAGTCCTGTATCACCTATGCCAAGACCTTTGAGGACAAGGGCAAAATTGAGCTGCAATTTATCAACAATCAGGGCAGTCTCGTGGCGTCCTCCTACGGCCCCTGGGCGGGGCCGTCTCCCAGCACGTCGGATATCTGGGACGCCATCAGCATCCGGGACAAAAGCTCCTACATCGGCCGCGACCCGGACACCGGAGAACGCATCATGGCGGTTTCCTGCCCCATGATCTATTCCAACGGCGAGGTCATCGGCGTACTGCGCTACGTGACCTCCACCCGGCTGGTGAACAGGCAGATCATTCTGGTGTGCTTGGTTTGCTGCTTTGTGCTGACGGTGGTGCTGGCGGTGGTGCTGCTCAGCAGCGGCTACTGCATCCGCTCCATCTTAAATCCTGTGGCGGAGATTACGGAAAAAGCCCAGAGAATCGCCTCCGGCAGCTACGGCGTCCAGATTCAGACGCCCTTCAAGGATGAGATCGGCGATCTGGCGGATACCATCAATGAAATGTCCACAAAAATCGCCCAGAACGAAAAAATGCAGGCGGAGTTCGTCTCCCAGTTGTCCCATGAGCTGCGCACCCCTCTGACCGTTATCAACGGATGGAGTGAGACTCTGCTGGCCGGAGACGACCTGAACGACGACACCCGGCAGGGCATGAAGATCATTTCCAGCGAGGCCAAGCGCCTGACGGAAATGGTCATGGACTTGCTGGACTTCACCCGGATGCAGGACGGCCGCATGACGCTGGCTGTGGAAATGACGGATATCCGGGGCGAATTCGAGGACACGGTGTATATGTACGGCGGCCGTCTGGCACAGGACGGCATTCAGCTGGTCTACCTGGACAACGACGAGGACATTCCGGAAATTCCCTGCGACCCCCAGCGGATGCGGCAGGTGTTCCTGAATCTTCTGGACAACGCCGCCAAGCATGGCGGCTCGGGCAAGCGTATTGAGGCCTCCATGTCCTATGACGGCAAAGATGTGATCGTCTATATCCGGGACTTTGGCCCCGGCATTCCGGAGGACGAGCTGCCGCTGGTGAAGAAAAAATTCTACAAAGGCAGCTCCAGCGTCCGGGGCACGGGCATTGGCCTTGCGGTGTGCGACGAGATCGTGGAAATGCACGGCGGCACGCTGACGCTGGAAAACGCCGAGGGCGGCGGCACGCTGGTGACCATCCGTCTTCCGGCGGAACATTAAGGAGAAACCATGGCAAACAAAGAAACCGAGAACTGTGAAAAATTCAAGACCATGATCGGCGGTCAGGCACTGATCGAGGGCATTATGATGCGCGGCCCGGAGAAGGACGCTATCGTCATCCGGGGCAAGGACGGCTTGACCGTGGAGGTTTCGCCGCGGAAGCTGAATCCGCCCGGCTCATGGAAAAACTGGCCGTTTATCCGGGGCATTTTCAACTTCTTCGACGCGCAGATCGTGGGCGTGAAGGCACTGCTAAGGTCTGCTGATTTGGCTCCCGACGAAATGCAGGAGGAGCCGTCCAAATTTGACAAGTGGCTGGAAAAGAAGCTGGGAAGCGAAGCTTTCCAGAAGGCCATCGTCGGCATTGCCGTGGCCATGGGACTGCTGCTTTCCATCGGCCTGTTTTTCCTGCTGCCCATGGTCATTGGCGGATTTTTTGACAAAATCATTACCAGTACGCTGCTTCTGAATCTGGTGGAGGGCGTCATCCGCATGGTGATCTTCATGGCCTATATGATTCTGGTGTCCCGGATGCCGGATATGAAGCGGGTGTTTTCCTACCATGGCGCGGAGCATAAGACCATCCGCTGCTACGAGGCGAAACTGCCCCTGACGGTGGAAAATGTGCGTAAGATGACCCGGCTGCACCCCCGGTGCGGCACCAGCTTCCTTCTGGTGGTCATGGTGATCTCCATTCTTGTGTTTTCCATCGCGTCGTCAGCGCTGCTGGCGATCTTCCCCGGACTGGAAACCATCCGCGGCACCTTCGGTTATCGGATGCTGATGATCGTCTTCAAGCTGCTGCTCCTGCCGGTGGTGGTGGGCATCACCTATGAGATCAACCGCTGGTGCGGAAGAAACGACAACGCTTTTACCCGGGCGCTTTCCGCGCCGGGCATGTGGATGCAGCATTTTACCACCAACGAGCCGGACGACTCCATGATTGAGGTGGGCATTGCGGCGGTACAGGCCGTGCTGCCGGAGAAGGAGGGTTCTGATCGTTGGTGAAGCAATACGGCCAGTTGTATCTGGACACCCGCCATGCGCTGCTGGAAACCGAGGACGCCCAGACGGCGGGGATGATGGCGCGGCAGCTGCTGTGCCATTTTTCCGGGAAAAGTCCGGAAGCCATTCTGGCAGACCGTGACCTGTATGCGTCGGAGCAAGTCTGCCGGGATATGAGCCGCGCCGTCCGGCGGCTGCTGGACGGGGAGCCGCTGGCCTATGTGCTGGGGGAGTGGGAGTTTTACGGCCTGCCCCTTCGGGTGACGCCGGATGTGCTGATTCCCAGGGACGATACCTGCGCCGTGGCCGAGCTTGCCATCCGCAAGGCGCTGTTTCTGGAGCAGGATCCCCGGATTCTGGATTTGTGCTGCGGTTCCGGCTGTATCGGCCTTGCCATTGCCAGCCGGGTCAAGGACGCGAAGGTGACGCTGGCAGATTTGAGCATGGAGGCGCTGGCCATCGCCAAGGAAAACACCGGCCTGAACCGTCTCGGCGGGCGGGTGCGGTGCGTTCAGTCGGACGCCACGAAGAAAGCCCCGGCATTTCTCGGGAAATATGATATGATCGTCTCCAACCCGCCCTACGTTACCGGGGCGGAAATGCAGGTGCTTCCCCACAGCGTCAAGGATTTTGAGCCGGAAATGGCGCTTTACGGCGGGGAGGACGGTCTGGACTTCTACCGCGCCATCGTGGAGAACTACACGCCCGCGCTGAAGAAGGGCGGATTTGTCTGCTTCGAGTTCGGCATGGGTCAGGGAGACGATGTGTGCCGGATTCTGGAAGAAAATGGGTATGCCATTCTGGAACGAACCAGAGATTATAATGACAGAGAACGTGCCGTGCTTGCCCAGTACGGCAGGAAGGAAGATTGATTATGGCTACAAAGAAAACGGTTTATGAAGCCCCCGCCCCCGCGTCGGACAAGAAGAAGGCATTGCAGACGGCCCTTGCCCAGATCGACAAGAACTTCGGCAAGGGCACGGTCATGCGTCTGGGCGACCGCCCGGAGATGAACGTGGAGGCCATCCCCACCGGCTCTCTGGCGCTGGACGCGGCGCTGGGCATCGGCGGCGTGCCCAAGGGCAGAATCATTGAGATTTACGGCCCCGAATCCTCCGGTAAGACCACACTGGCGCTGCACATTCTGGCGGAAGCCCAGAAGCGGGGCGGCGAAGTGGCCTTCGTGGACGCGGAGCACGCCCTTGACCCTGTGTATGCTGCCGCGCTGGGTGTGGATACGGACAACCTGCTGGTGTCCCAGCCCGATACCGGCGAGCAGGCGCTGGAGATCACCGACGCGCTGGTTCGTTCCGGCGCCGTGGACGCGGTGGTCGTGGACTCCGTGGCCGCGCTGGTTCCCAAGCAGGAAATCGAGGGCGAAATGGGTGATACCTTTGTCGGCCTTCAGGCGCGTCTGATGTCTCAGGCGTTGCGGAAGCTGGCAGGCACCATCGCCAAGACCAACTGTGTGGTCATCTTCATCAACCAGCTGCGTATGAAGATCGGCGTGATGTACGGTAACCCGGAGACCACCACCGGCGGCAACGCGCTGAAATTCTATTCCTCTGTCCGTCTGGACGTGCGCCGCATTGAGTCCATCAAAGAGGGCAATAACGTCATCGGCAACAAGACCCGCGTCAAGGTGGTCAAGAACAAGGTCGCGCCCCCCTTCCGGGAAGCCGTGTTTGAGATTCTCTACGGCAAGGGCATTTCCAAGTGGGGCGAGCTGGTGGATCTGGCGGTTCAGCTGGACATCATCCAGAAGAGCGGCAGCTGGTTCTCCATGGGCGACGAGCGCATCGGTCAGGGCGCGAACTCCGTGAAGGATTACCTCATCGCCAACCCCGACATCGCCGAGAAGGTGGAAGCCGAGGTGCGGGAGAACCTGTGGAAGCTGAACAACGGCGCACCCAAAGCCCCCGCCAAGGCCGCCGATAAAGCGGTAGCCGTCAGCGCCGACGATTTCGACGATGAAGGTTGAGTCCCTGAAAACGGCTCCGGACCGGGCAGGGCGCTATTGGGTGACCTTTGACGACGGCAGCAAAATGGGACTGTATCGCCAGACGGTGGAGGATTTCGCACTCTATTCCGGCAAAGAGCTGGATGAGCAGGAGGCGGAAGCCCTCCGCACCGCCGCCGGGCAGATGTCCGCCAAAATGCGGGCAGTCCGCATTGTCTCCGCGGCCAGCGTTTCCCGCCGGGACTTGGAAGCCCGGCTGGTGCGCAAGGGGGAGGATCCCCAACAGGCCAAAGAGGCAGTTGCATGGATGGAAGACCTGCATCTGGTAGACGACCGGGCGACGGCGGAGCAGGTGGTGAGCAGCTGCATCTCCAAGGGCTACGGCCTTGCCCGCGCCAAGCAGGCGCTCTACGAAAAGCGTATCCCCAAGGAATACTGGGACGAGGCGCTTGCGGACTACCCGGATCAGACGGAAAAAATCACGGCATTTCTGAAAAGCCGTCTGGACGCGGACTCCGACGAAAAGCAGGTCAGGCGTGCCGTGGACGCCCTGATCCGCCGGGGACACAATTACGGAGCCATCCGGCGGGCGCTGGATGCGCTTTCCTTTGACACAGAAGATTTTCAGGAGGAATTCTGAATTATGGCAAATATTGGTTTTATCTCCCTCGGCTGCGCCAAGAATCAGGTGGACTGCGAGCGGATGATGTATCGGGTGCAGGAGGCGGGACATACCGTCAAGTCGGATGTGGTCGGCAGCGACGTGGTGGTCATCAACACCTGCGGCTTTATCGACTCGGCGAAATCCGAAGCCATCGACTACATTTTGCAGACCGCCGCCCTGAAAGCGGAGGGACTGGTGGGCAAAATTCTGGTCACCGGCTGCCTGTCCCAGCGGTATCAGGGGGACATTCTGAAGGAAATGCCCGAGGTGGACGGCATTCTGGGTACCGGCAGCTACACGGAAATCGTTCCCGCCATTGAAAAGCTCCTGAATGGGGAGCAGGTGGTGGAGTTCGGCTCCATCGACGCACCGGAAGTGGAAACGGGACGCATCATGACCACGGCGGGACACTACGCCTTTATCAAAATCGCCGAGGGCTGCGACAACCACTGCTCCTACTGTGTCATTCCCTCCCTTCGGGGCAAATACCGCAGCCGCCAGATGGACGACGTGCTTTACGAAGCCCGGATGCTGGCGGACAGCGGCGTGAAAGAGCTGATCGTGGTCGCGCAGGACACCAGCCGCTACGGCACAGACTTGCCCGGGCACAAGCGGCTTCTGCCAGAGCTTCTGCGGAAGCTCTGCGAGATCGACGGACTGCACTGGATTCGCGTCCACTACGTCTATCCCGACGAAATTGACGACGAATTCATTCAGGTCATGGCCTCTGAGCCGAAGATCGTCAAATATCTGGACATCCCCATCCAGCACTGCAACAGCAAAATCCTGAAGCTGATGAACCGCCGGGGGGACGGGGCGTTTCTGAAAGCCCTGTTCGCAAGGCTGAGAGCCGGGATTCCCGGACTGGTCATTCGCACCAGCCTGATCACCGGCCTGCCCGGTGAGGGGGAGGAAGAATTCGCCGAGCTGTGCGATTTCCTGCGGGAGGAACGTCTGGAGCGCGTCGGCGCGTTCGCGTTCTCGCCGGAGGAAGGCACCCCTGCCGCGCAGATGGAGCACGTGGACACGGACACCGCCGTCAAGCGGGCGGAGATCGTGGAAATGCTGCAATCGGAGATCATGGACGCCTACAACGCCGAAAAGCTGGGCAAGACCATGGAGGTTCTGGTGGACGGCTACGACGAGGAAAGCGGGCAGTTCTACGGCCGCACCTTCGCCGACTCCCCGGACATTGACGGCCGGGTCTGGATTGCGTCCGACGAGCCTGTTCACGAGGGCGATTTTGTCATGGTAAAAATTGACGGCTGCACCGACGGCGATCTGTGCGGCTATGTAGTGGAGGAAGAAGCATGACGCTGGCAAGTAAAATCACGCTGGTGAGGGTGGCAATGATCCCGGCGTTTATGGTGACCATGTACTTATCCGGCGGCGTGCCGGGAATGTGGATGTACGTTTCCCTCGCAATTTTTATTGTTGCCAGCCTGACGGATTCCTTAGACGGCTACATTGCCCGGCACTACAATCAGGTCACGGATTTTGGAAAATTCCTTGACCCCTTGGCTGACAAGCTGCTGGTGATCGCCGCCATGTGCATGTTCTGCCAGTGGGGCGTGTTTCCCGCCTGGGCGCTGATGATCGTGCTGACCCGGGAATTTGCCGTGACGGGACTGCGGTTGATCGCCGTCCAGAAGGGGCACGTGATCGCCGCCGGATGGAGCGGCAAAGTCAAGACCGCCAGCACCATGGTGGGGCTTTGCGTCATGATGGCGCTGCCCGGTGCGGCTGTTCTCAACTGGGTCGTTATCGGCATCATTGTCCTCACCACCGTTTACTCCGGCGTGGAATATTTTATCCAGAACTGGAAATGCCTGTGGAGCTGAAAAACGAAGCGCTGTCATCCCGCTGCGGCGGGATGACAGCATTTTTGTGAAAAATAATCTGCCCATGCAACATTTTGACCCATTGAATCGTTTCTTATCTGAGAGGAGGGGAAGGCAAATGCCTACTTTGCTGCGCACCAACAAAGAAATCATGGAAATCTATGACCGTCAGGTAGACACCGTTTACCGTGTCTGCTATGCATACATGAAAAACGCCCCGGAAGCAGAGGATATGACGCAGGAGACCTTCCTGCGGCTGATGTCCAACGGAAAGCCTTTTGCAGACCAACGCCACGAAAAGGCGTGGCTCATTATCACGGCGTCAAACCTCTGCAAGGACACCCTGAAAAAGTGGTGGCGGAAAAATGAAAACATAGACGATTACACATCTCTGCCACAGGAGCGGACGGAGACGGGAAACGACGTGCTGGACGCCATTCTGGCGCTGCCTCAGGACTATAAGGACGTCGTCTATCTGTACTACTACGAGGGATACACCACTGCGGAAATTGCTGCCCATCAGAACTGTCCGGAAAGCACCGTCCGCAGCCGCCTGTCCCGGGCAAGAAAGCAGCTTATGACCATGTTAGGAGGTGCTGACAGATGAAAAGTCAAGTGATTTGTGACGCTTTGAACACGGTCAATCCCACGCCTGCCCAGAGAGCCAGAATGCGCGCGGCTCTGGAAGCCCAGCTTCCCGCCGAAAAGCCCCATCGTCGGGGCGCACATCAGCAGAAGGCATCGTCTCAGCGCTGGTGGACGATCATTCCCGCCGCCGCGGCGCTGTTTGCTGTGGTGCTGCTGGGCATTTTTGTCCTCGGACGGACGGATAAGGCTTCGCCGTCCATGTCCAATGTCCCCGCCGCGCCGCTGACGCTGGAAAGCCTGCAATCCTCGGCAAATTACAAGGCCAGCATGGAGATCAAGGACTATGTCCAGAGCTACAACGCCACGGGCGACGTAGACGAGACCCTCTCCGAAGCCTACCGCGCCTATGGCTGCCGGAATACGGAAATGGCGCAGAAGGTGGACGAAATCTGCACGAAATACGGCCTGAACAAGGTCGGAGACGGAATTTCCCCGGATACCACCGAAGAAATGTTCACCGCGCTGAATGTCAGAAGCATGGTCAGAGACTCCGGGAACGGGGACGTGACCACCAGCAATCCCAGCTATTCCGCCGACGGCAATTTTGAATTCTGGGGCGCGACCACGGTCAGCGGCGTGGACTACCCCATAGAATACCGGGCGTACCGCGCCATGAAGCAGACCCTCTCCACGGCCTATTGGGAAATCGAGAATACGAGCGACTACCAGTGGTCGAACTATGTCACCACCGCCGGGACGGATGTCCTCATTGCCGTGGGGCAGAACAATTCCCTCGTGCTGACGGACACCGGCGACTCCGTTGTCGTGATCGTTGTGATGAACGCCACGACGGGGGACACCCAGACGGGAAAGGCGACGCTGGAAGCCTTTGCCAACACCTTTGACCTGTCCCTCGCCCCGAGAACCCGGAACGCCCCCGTTGAAACCACCGCGCCAACCGAAAGCGGCACCGCGATTCCGGAAGCCTACCAGCCGGTCATCGCCAAATATGTCACCGCCCTGACGGAACACTGGGGCGGGGAGGCGTGCAGCAACGCGGACATCAGCCTTCTGGTGAGCTACGTAACCTCTCCCAGCGAGCTGGGCTATGCGCTCCTTGATCTGGACAATGACGGCACGGACGAGCTTATCATCGCCAACGACGCCGAACGGCAGGTCATTTACGACCTGTATTCTCTGGTGGACGGCAAGCTGGTGCATGTGTTCACCGGCTGGGATCGGAATTCCTATGAGCTGCGGGAAGGCTACCGCATTCTGAACATCGGGTCGAACGGCGCGGCGTCCGCGGACTATGTGTACTGCCACCTGAGCAGGGGACAGCTTGTCACAGACAGCCTTATCCGGTTTGACGCGGCGACAGACCCGGATCACCCCTGGTTCCGGGGAACGGGCGAGAATGATCTTGCGCCGATCACCGACGAAAACTGGTCGGAGGACGAAATTTACAGTGCCTCCGCCAGCCTTCCCATTGCAATTACATCATTCGCAGACGACAGTGCCGGGAGTTATGACCCGGCACTGGCTGATTATGAAGGATATCTTTCCACCATCGACACGAGTTCCATAAAATACTATGCGCTACGTGATCTGGACGGCGACGGACAGAATGAATTGCTGCTGTATAATTCGGGAGAAACTTTGATGAAGGTGGCCGCAATTCAAAATGGCACTGCGCAGGAGATTTTGTCCGGCAATGTGCTTGATCTTTGCGAAGGCAATGTTCTGGAAGAATGGTATGGTGGTTCCGGCGCGGAACAGCGGACGTATTACCGGGTGGAAAACCACACAGCAGTTCCGTTTGAGTGCATTATTTATAATATCGATGAAAACCAATGCTACCGGGATAGTAATTACGACTTTTATGAAGAAAATCTGACGCCCATCACTGAGGAAGAGTATAATCGGGTCGTTAACACTTATCCCGGTATGTCCTTCTGGGATTGTAACCCAAAGCCGCTTGAGAAAATGAATTCCGCAGACAGCAGTGCGGGAGATGACGCCCAGCTGCTGGCTAATTACGGGGGATATCTTTCTTCAATCGACACGTATTGGATAAAATACTACGCGCTTCGTGATCTGGACGGCGACGGGCAGGATGAACTGCTGCTGTTTAACAGGGACAAGACGCTTAGCAATGTGGCCGGCGTTCTAAACGGCACCGCGCGGGAAATTCTGAGCGGAAGTTCGCTTTATTTGTGCGCGGGAAATGTTCTGGAGTACTGGGGCGAGGGTTCCGGCGGAAGCGGCTGTACCTATTATCAGGTGGAAAACAAAACGGCTGTTCCGATAGAGAGTATTACTTACCGCGGCAATAATGACCAATGGTATCGGGACAGAGATTTTGACTTTATGAAAGAAGACCTGACACCCATCACGAATGAGGAATATCAGCGCATCGTGGACACCTATCCCCGCATGACCATGAGCGATTGCAACGCGAGGGCACTCCCGGAGATATAACCTGACGAAGGCGGGCGAAAGCGCCCGCCTTCGATTTTGACTGGATTTTTCCGTTTTGATGTGATATAATGTCCGGGCATTTCAACATACAAGCGAGGGAAAATCATGAACGATAAGGAAATCGGCGAGATCCGGCGGCATCTGCGGCGGGATCGCAGCAATATCACGGCCATTTACGGCTGCTATGTGAACGACAACAAGGAGGTCATCTCCGAGTTTCGCCAGAGCACCGGCATCATGCCGGAGAATGAGTCCGACAAATATTTTGCCCTTCTGCGCCGCTCCCTTTCCGGCGCCATCGGCAAGAATCTCATTGACATCACCTTCAAGACAAGTCAGGTGGCAGGCTCCCCGGAGCATAAAATGCTCATGGATTTGCGGGAGACCAAGCTGGCGGACGACGCGCTTCGCCGGGAATTCTGCCAGAAGATCATCGACACCGTCACCATCGAGGGCAATTACCTGATTCTGCTGTGCTGCGACAGCTACGACGTTCCCTTCAAGAGCAAGGACGGCGATTCTCAGGCGGACAATTCCGACGAGACCTACACTTTTATCCTCTGCGCCATCTGCCCCGTCAAGCAGACCAAGGCGAATCTTCACTACGTCCCGGAGGAAAAGCTGTTCCACGACGGCGCGATGAACCAGATGGTTTCCGCCCCCGCGCTGGGATTCCTGTTCCCGGCCTTTGACGACCGGGCGACCAATATTTATAACGCCCTGTACTACACCCACGACATCACGGCGTCTCAGGATGGGCTGATCGAAGCGGTGTTCAACACCCCGGTGCCCCAGCCCGCCGCCGAGCAGAAGAAGTCCTTCGAGGCGCTGCTCACCACGTCGCTGGGGGACGATTGCAGTCTGGACGTGGTGCAGACGGTTCACGACCAGCTGTGCCAGCGCATCGAGCTGCACAAGGAGAGTAAGGTGCCGGAACCCCTGATGATCTCCAAGGAGGACGTGAAGGAGGTGCTGACCTCCTGCGGCGTTTCCGAGGAGCATCTGGCCAAATTCAGCGTGGACTACGACGAGACCTTCGGCTTCGAGGCCGACCTGCACCCCAAGAACATCATTGACAACAAGCATTTTGAGGTGAAGACCCCGGATGTGGTCATCAAGGTAGACCCCGCCCGGAGCGACCTGATCGAGACCCGCGTCATCGGCGGCGTGAAGTACATTCTGATCTCCGCCGACGAGAACGTGGAGGTCAACGGCGTCAACATCAACATTGCCGATTCCGAAAAGGAAACGGCCAACGTCTGATTCATAAAGAATGCCCTGCACCGGAAGGTGCAGGGCAAACCTATGTAATTTACTTTTTGGAATTTTCCACGGCGCCGACGATGATATCGACACACTGGTCAATGCCGAGGACGCCGGAATTCAGGCAGATGTCATAATTCTGGGACTGACCCCAAGTGCGGCCGGTGTAGTGCTGATAGTTCACGCGGCGGCGCTTATCCTTCTCGTTCAGACGCGCCTCCGGGCTCTTGTCGGACTCACCGTACAGACGGACGATGCGGTCGGCGCGGAAGGCCATATCCGCGAAAATGAAGGTATGCAGCGCGTCGGGACGATCCTTCAGAATGTAGTCCGCGTTCCGGCCGACGATGACGCAGGGGCCTTTCTCCGCCAGCTGAAGAATCACGCTGCACTGGATATTCCACAGAAAATCGGCTGTGGACAGGCCATTCATCACGCCGGGGACGCCCTGCGGGGCGAAAGCGTAGGAAAACAGGCTGCTGCTGGGGGAATGCTCGCCGTGCTCTTCCACAAATTTGGGGGCGAAGCCGGACTCCAGGGCGACCTGATTGACCAGCTCCTTGTCATAGAAGGGAATGCCCAGACGCTCAGCGACCTTGTGGCCGACGGTGCGTCCGCCGGAACCAAATTCACGGCTGATGGTGATGATTTTCTTTTCCATAAAGAACCTCCTTCGGAGAATGCAGTGGCTTCTCCTACTTGTATTATAGTAAAAATGCTGTCAAATGTCAAGAATTGGTTCGCTCGTTTGGGAAAATCGACGATGGCACTTTCTCAGAGCGGTTTCTTGCCACCGTATACCCGGTCAATTTCTTTCAGAATGTCTGCGTCGGCGGGGCAGAAAGTGAAATTTTTTGTTTCGCTGGGGTGAATCCAGCGCAGGGCGTTGTGTTCCAGCGCCTGCGGGACGCCCTCGGAAATAACGCAGTGAAACAGCGTCAGGCGGATGAAAATGTCCGGGTATTTGTGTTCGACCTGCATGAACCGGTCGCGGACGTCCAGCTTGACGGCCAGTTCCTCCATGCACTCCCGCTGGAGCGCCTGAGGCAGCGTTTCGCCCGCTTCCACTTTGCCGCCGGGGAATTCCCAGAGCAGCCCCCGTGCCTTGCTTTCCGGGCGCTGGCAGATCAGAAATTTGCCCTCGTCCCAGATCAGCCCCGCCACGACCTCGATGGCTTTTCTGCGTGTCAGCACTATGGCGGAAATGGGGGAGACGAGAACCGTTCCGGACACCGTTTCCATGGTTTCCGTTCCGGCGCGGCCGTCCCGGATGTTTACGTTCCAATGCCCATCCGGCAGGGAAACGGAGACGGGCTGGGCGTCGGCGTTGAAGACGGCGAAAATCTCTCCCTCCGGCTCGTCGATACGGAACGCCACACAGTGTTCATTTTCACAGTACACCGGGTGGACACAGCGCTGAACATCCTCCCGGGTGGACAGGCGAAGCGCCCCGTGGGCTTTCCGGAAGGCGATCAAGCCCTTATAGTAGCTGAGAACATCCTGATATTCCGGTTTGTCCAGAGTCGCCCATTTCAGAGAATTGACGCTGTCCGGGGAGCGGTAGCTGTTGTCGTCAAAGCCGCCGTGCTTTCCGGGCTTGGTGCGGAGCATTTCCTCACCGGCTTGCAGGAAGGGGACGCCCTGCGAGAGCATATAAAACGCGGCGGCGAGGTTGTTCATCCGAATCCGGGATTCAACGGGCGCGTCCGGGGCAGTGAGGGCGATACGGTCAAAGAGAGTGGTATTGTCGTGGCAGGAGGCGTAGTTCACGCACTGGTCTGGCTGAGCCGCCCATGACGGCATTCCCATGAAGCAGGCTTCCAGCGCTTCTTTGGGCACGACCGCCCCGGCGACGAACCCCGGCGCGGTGCTTTCAAAGGTAGTCCCGCGAAGCAGGTCGCGGATGGTGTCGCTGAAGAAGCCGAAGCCGGGAACCATCGCGGAATTGGTCTGCACTGCCAGCCGGACACCGGGCTTGGTCAGCTCGGTCTTCATATCCCAGCCCTCACCGTAGAAAATCACGTTGGGGTGCTTTTGATGGACGGCGGCCATGATCTCGTTGATGGTCACGGTGTCGATCAGACTGGCAATATCGAAGCGGAAGCCGTCCATGTGGTATTCGTCCGCCCAATAGCAGACGGAATCCACGATGTACTTGCGCACCATACTCCGCTCGGAAGCGGTGTCGTTGCCGCAGAAGGATCCGTTTGAGTATTTGCCGTCACTGCTGATGCGGCTGAAATAGCCGGGGACGATCTGGTTGATGCAGAACGCCCCTGCGTCATACACGTGGTTATATACTACGTCCATGACCACACTCAGGCCGTTGTCGTGGAGCGCCTTGACCATCCGCTTCACTTCCGCTACCCGGACAGCGCCGTGAAACGGATCGGTGGCGTAGGAGCCTTCGGGGACGTTGTAATTCACCGGGTCGTAGCCCCAGTTGTATTGGGGATGGCGGCGGCTTTCGTCGGTGAAGCCGAAGTCATACATCGGCAGGAGGTGGACATGGGTGACGCCCAACGCCTTGATGTGGTCAAGACCGGTGGGGTGGCCGCCCCGGGTCTTTGTGCCGGTTTCGGTGAGACCCAGAAATTTGCCCTTGTTCGCAATATGGGCGCTGGGGTCGGAGGACAGGTCGCGGACGTGCAGCTCGTAAATTACAGCGTCGGTGATGGACTTACCGGCGTGGGGGTCTGCATCGGTGTCCCACTGCGGGGGATTGACGGAAGCCAAGTCCAGAATCATCCCCCGGCAGCCGTTGACGCCGGTGGTTCTTGCATAGGGGTCGCAGACCTCCCGGGTCTGGCCGTCCACAGTGACGAGGTAAGTGTAGTAAATACCGTTCAGATTTCCGAACCGTTCCGCCGTCCATGTGCCGCAGACGTCGGGCTGCATCCGAAGCTGGGCAAGAAGGTCGTCGGCACCTGGGTCGCCGCTGCGGTACAGGCGGATGGAAACCGCCCCGGCAGTGGGCGCCCACAGGCGGAAAGCTGTCTTTTCCGGCACCCAGAATGCGCCTAAATTACCGGGATAGGTGTATTTTTCTTCAAATTCCTGAGAAGAATATTGTTCATACATAGTAGCGGATGCTCCTTATTTTTGCCGGTAAACCGGAAATCGTTTCCTAAAGTATAGCACAGTCCGCGGGGGAAGTAAAGAAGAAGGCGTGATTGTAAAGAAGCTTTACAATTTCCCGGTAACAAATTTTACATAGATTGGATAAAGTAAAAAGGAAACAGAAATGATAAAGAAAGAAGGTATCCCGGCGAGATACCACAGGAGGAAAACAATGACTTACGAACAGGTGAAACAGGACGAAGCGGTCAGGGTGTACATCGATCAGGCGGATGCATCGCTGAAAGCCCTTGGATTTACGGAACACAGCTTCCAGCATGTGACACGGGTCGCCCAGACGGCTGGCTGGATTCTGGAAACGCTGGGCTACCCGGAGAGAACCGTGGAGCTGGTGCAGATCGCCGGATATCTCCACGATATCGGCAACGTTGTGAACCGGGTCGATCACAGCCAGAGCGGCGCGGTGATGGCGTTCCGCATCCTTGACAGAATGAACTTTCCGCCGGAGGAAATTGCCGCCATTGTCACGGCCATCGGCAACCACGACGAAGGCACCGGCCAGCCGGTGAGCGCCTTCGCGGCAGCGCTGATTCTGGCGGACAAATCCGACGTGCGCCGTTCCAGAGTGCGGGACAAGGCTACCGTGGCGCTGGACATCCACGACCGGGTGAATTACTCCGTAACGGACTGCCATCTGGAATTTGACGAGCAGCACACCAGCATCCGTCTGATTCTGACGGTGGATACCGAGCTGGGTTCCGTGATGGAATATCTGGAAATTTTCATGAAGCGGATGCTTCTGTGCCAGAAGGCGGCGCAGGCGCTTGGACTGACGTTCCATCTGGTGATCAACGGGCAGCTGTTGGTATAATATTTCTGCCCGGCGTCGATTCGACGCCGGGCAGTTTTAGCCATCATACTATTTCTCGATAAAATGGTTAACACCATTTTA
>ERZ773136.539-NODE-539-length-41973-cov-3.907319_pt1 | contig 41973 bp, 32 predicted proteins | sample MGYA00580855_ERZ773136 | MGnify/ENA primary metagenome ERZ773136 (study PRJEB29015, sample SAMEA2737860) | human gut metagenome | biome: human gut; feature: human-associated habitat; material: faeces | place: China | collected 2012 ... | reverse complement strand
ACTGTTCTCGTGACGCAAAAAAAGACCGCCGCGGCTGCGGCGATCTTTTGTATTTTGCAAAAACTTACTTGATTTCGACGGTAGCGCCGGCTGCGGTGAGCTTTGCCTTGAGGTCTTCAGCCTCTTCCTTGGAAACGCCTTCTTTGAGGGCTTTGGGAGCGCCTTCAACGAGGTCTTTTGCTTCCTTAAGACCAAGGCCGGTGATTTCACGAACAACCTTGATAACGCCGAGCTTGCTGTCGCCAGCAGCGGCAAGGATAACGTTGAATTCGGTCTGTTCTTCAGCGGCTGCGCCTGCTGCGGGAGCAGCTGCACCAGCGACAGCTACAGGAGCTGCGGATACGCCGAATTCCTCTTCGAGTGCCTTTACGAGGTCAGCGAGTTCGAGTATAGTAAGGGTCTTGATTTCTTCAAGAATCTGCATAGACTTTTCAGATGCCATTTTGAGTTACCTCCGTTTATTGATATATTTTGTTTTTTACAGAAATTTTAACTAAGTCCTCTGCAAGACTGAACTAAGCACAATGGCTTATTCGGCAGCTTCTGCTCCGCCTTCCTTGTCGATCTTTGCCTGAAGTACATAAGCAAGACCGTACAAAGAGGACTGGATGCTTCCGAGGATCTTTCCGATAAGGACTTCCTTCGACGGGATCTTTGCAAGCTCCTTGATTTCGGATTCATGCATGATCGCGCCGTCCATCATACCGACCTTGATCTTGAAGTTGTCGTTATCATCGGCAAATTTGCAAAGAATCTTGGCAGGAGCAAGCGGATCTTCATCGGAAATAGCGAAAGCGGTCATACCTTCGAGGTACGGATCCAAGCCTTCGAGACCGGCGATATCGGCAGCCTTGTGAATGTAGGTGTTCTTGATTACCTTGTAATCAACACCGGCTTTACGAAGCTCTGCACGAAGCGCGGTATCCTTTTCAACGGTGATCCCGCAGTAATCGACGATGACGCCGCTCTTGGCGTTTTTCATCTTTTCAGCGAGGTCAGCGACCATTTTCTGCTTTTGTTCGAGAATTTTTGCGCTAGGCATATGTTTCACCTCCCAAATAAAAAATGCCCATATTCGACCAAGAATAAGGACAATGAGAGATATGCATATGACCTTTGCAAAAAGCAAAACTCATATATCTTTCTGACATCTTCCTCGACAGGCGAAAACGTGTTTCGTTAGAGCATAAGCCACCTGTTTTCTTCGGTCAACATGATGATTATAGCACAACGCGTGCGGTTTGTCAATAGTTTTTTTCACATTTTTTGCTTTTTTCAAAGAATTCCTGTCAGACGCTGTCCGACAGGAATTCTTAATGTTTATTTTATGCGGTTACAGCGTTTTCTTAATGCGTTCAACTGCCTCCAACACATTCTCACGCGAATTAAAGGCGGTAAGGCGGAAGAAGCCCTCTCCGTTGACGCCGAAGCCTGCGCCCGGCGTACCGACCACATGCGCTTTTTCAAGCAGATAATCGAAATATTCCCATGACTTCATGCCATTCGGGCACTTGAGCCAGATATACGGCGAATTCTTGCCGCCGGTGTGCCAAATCCCCATCTTGTTCAAGGTCTCCGATACAAGACGCGCGTTTTCCATATAGTAGTCGATATTCGCACGAATCTGCTTTTGTCCCTCCGGCGTAAAGACGGCTGCCGCGCCCTTTTGAATGATATACGGCACACCGTTGAATTTGGTGGTCTGGCGGCGCAGCCACAGCTTATTTAACTTCACACCGCCGAATTCCAATTCGTTCGGAACGACCGTGTAACCGCAGCGCGTGCCGGTAAATCCGGCTGTTTTGGAGAACGAGCAGAACTCGATCGCGCACTTTTTCGCACCCTCTACCGCATAAATACTGGTCGGGAGCGAATCGTCACGCACAAACGACTCATAGGCCGAATCAAATAGAATAACGGCGTTCTGTTCGAGCGCATACGCCACCCATTTTTCAAGCTGTTCCTTGGTATACACCGCACCGGTCGGATTGTTCGGCGAACAGATATAAATAATATCCGCATGAACCGAGCTGTCCGGCATGGGCAGAAAATCGTTTTCCTCGTTCGCATTAGCATAGACGATCTTCCGGCCGGCCATGATGTTAGTGTCTACATATACCGGATAGACCGGGTCGGGAACAAGAACGGTATTATCGTTTGAGAAGATATCCAAGATGTTGCCAAGGTCGCTTTTCGCGCCGTCCGAAATGAATATCTCATCCGATTCTAACGAAACGCCCTTTGCGGCATAGTAGTCCCGGATAGCGTCCTTTAAAAAGCCATACCCCTGCTCCGGGCCATAGCCGTGGAAGGTTTCCTTGACGCCCATTTCGTGCGACGCACCTTCGAGCGCCTCCACAACAGCCGGAACAAGCGGCAAGGTGACGTCACCGATACCGAGTCGGATGATCGACGCGTCCGGATGAGCCGCCGTAAAAGCGGCAACCTTTTTGGCAATATCGGAAAACAGATAGCTTTCCTTTAAAGCAAGGTAATTCTCATTGATCTTCATGCAAATTCTCCTTTCAGAATATCGGTTAAAAAGTCAGCTCCGGCAATTCGCCGGTAAAAGCGACCGTCGCAGGACCGGTCATGGTGACCGCCTCGTCGGTATAGCGGATAACCAGCTCTCCGCCGACAAGTCGAACCGTAATGTCGGTATCTTTTTCACAAAAGCCGTTCAAGCAGGCAGCAACAACAGAAGCGCACGCACCCGTTCCGCAGGCAAGCGTTTCGCCGCTGCCGCGCTCCCATACGCGCATTTTTAGCGTGTTCTTATCGATGACATTGATAAATTCGGTATTGACGCGTTCGGGGAACAACGGGTCAAATTCAAATTTCGGGCCGATCTTTTCAAGCGGCAGCTCCGACACGTCTGTATCGGTAAAGACAACACAGTGCGGATTTCCCATTGAGACGCAGGTTATCTTATATTCCTTGCCGTTGATTGTCACCGGACACGCCACGACCGTTTCTCCGTCAAGCTTGACCGGAATCTCCTCCGGCTTCAAAATGGCTTTGCCCATATCCACCCGAACGGAATCGACCTTGCCGTCCGCACCGATGTTCAGGTTCAGCGTTTTAATGCCGGAAAGCGTATCGATCGTCAGCGGATTGCAGCGTTTGATTCCATTGTCGTACAAATATTTTCCGACGCAGCGGATGGCGTTTCCGCACATTTTTCCTTCGCTGCCGTCGATGTTGAACATACGCATTTTGGCGTCCGCCTTATCCGACGGGCAGATAAGCACAATTCCGTCGCCGCCGACACCGAAGTGGCGGTCGGAAATGCGCACCGAAAGCTCTTCCGGATCTTCAACCGGCGTTTCAAAGCAGTTAAAATAAATATAATCGTTGCCGCAGCCGTGCATTTTCGTAAATTTGAGTCCCATTTGTTTTCCTTTCCGTCCGGCTTTGTCAGACTTTATATAAAAGTGCTCAAAAAAGCGCAAAGGCGCCGGAGATAGCTCTCACGACACCTTTGTCAGAAAAATTATAATTCGATATAGGCTTCTCTGCTTGCGCCGACCGAGATGTATTTGATGTTGCAATCGACTCTTTCCGCAAGGAACGCGATGTATTTCTTGGCGTTTTCCGGAAGCTCTTCGTATTTGCGGCAGCCGGAAATATCGCACTTCCAGCCGTCTAAGTATTCGTAGACCGGCTTTGCAATGTCAAGGCGAAGTCCGCTCGGAAAATCGGTTGTAATTTCGCCGTCGATGTCATAGGCAACGCATACCGGAATCTTATCCATATACGAAAGCACATCGAGTTTGGTAAGCGCCACTTCATCTGCACCCTGTAAGATAACGCCGTATTTGGAAGCCACAACGTCGAATGCGCCGACTTCACGCGGACGTCCGGTTGCCGCGCCGTATTCGCCGCCGGCCTTGCGAAGCTCTTCCGCTTCGGGTCCGCTCATGCGAACCGTAAACGGGCCTGCGCCGACGCAGGTGGAATAAGCCTTCATGATACCGATGCTCTTATCGAGCTTGATACCCGGAATGCCCGCACCGATCGGAGCAAATGCCGCAATCGTGGAGGACGAAGAGGTGTACGGATAGATACCGAAATCGATATCACGCAATGCGCCGAGCTGCGCTTCAAACAGGATGTTCTTGCCGGCCTTATGCGCGTCGCGTAAGAACACGCCGACATCGCACACAAACGGCTTGAGTACAGCGCCGTATTCGTGTAACCACGCCATAATTTCTTCGGGGTCTACCGCTTTTGCACCGTAGCCGCCCTCGATAAGAAGGTTCTTATAGGTAACGATATTCGTAACCTTTTCGCGCAAGTCGTCCTCAAAGAAGAGGTCTCCCATGCGGATGGTCTTTTTCATATATTTGTCGCTGTAGACCGGTGCGATACCGCGTCTGGTCGAGCCATAAGGCTTGCCGGTCACACGGGTCAGGCGTTCTTCTTCAAGCTTATCGAGCTCGACATGATACGGAAGAACGATGGTCGCGCGGTCGCTGATTTTTAAGTTTGCAGGCGTTATGGAAATGCCTCTGTCGGTTAAATTCTTCATTTCACCGACAAGGTGCTTTAAATCGATAACCATGCCGCCGCCCATAACGTTGACAACATTCGAACGGAAAATACCCGAAGGAAGCAGATTGAGCTTGAACTCACCGAATTCATTGATAACGGTGTGTCCTGCGTTGTTGCCGCCCTGATAACGTGCGACGATATCGGCGTTTTCCGAAAGCAGGTCAACCATGCGTCCCTTGCCCTCGTCGCCCCAGTTAATGCCGGAAATTGCTGTTAACATAGATTTGCCATTCCTTTCCCAAAAGCCAATAACACCTGTCGAAGCTAAAAATTTGACAAATGGCAATAATTGCTTCATACGCATTATTACAATCTATTATATAATAAGAACACGCAAAAGTCAAGGTGACAAACGCCGAATTTACACAGCGTTTATACACATCATCGGAATTCACAAATATCCGTTGTTCTGTGCGCTCATCCTTAGCATTTGCAAATAAAAACGCTTAGCGCTCTACCGTGATTTTGCGTACAAACGCGGCTTTATGGCGCAAACCGTCGCCGTCGTCATATTTCAGATTGTTGTAAAGCACAAGAACGCTGTTATCCGACAGCTTTTCCACAAAGGTGTTGCTGTAACTGCATGTATCAAAATACTTGGCCGCCATATAGCTCTTTCCGGAGGAAAGCTCCTCCGGAAGCGTTTTTCCGATGATCGGATAAGACGAGCTCCACGAAACGCCATTATCCTCTGAAATTTTGAAATGTACACCGGGTCTGCCGTAAATAAGCAGCACAATACCGTCTGCAAGCGCCACCACATGAGGCGTCACACTCGAATCGGCAACCTTTTCCGGTTTTGTCCAGGTGTATCCGTTATCGGACGACCGGCAAAGAAGCGTTTCACAAGGATAGCCTTCAATACTCATATCGGTACGCATCACGCAAAGCAAATTTCCGTTTGTGGTCTGCGTAAGCGACATTTCGCCACCGTCGCCGCAGCAGCCGAACGGCATTTCGGGAGCGCTGGCAATAAGGCTTCGCTTACGCCACGTTTTTCCGTCGTCCTCGGATACCACCAAATATGCGTCCTCACACTGACGGTCGGATACAGCAGGCGTTTGCCCGTGCGCGACCGCCGCAAGCGTGCCGTCCGTAAGCTCGGTAATACCGGTGAAATAAGGCGATGAGAAAATATTCGACTGCACATATTCCGGTATGTCGATAAACGTCCCGTCGCCGGCCGCTATTCCCTTTGCGTTGACCATAATTTCACGTTCCGGAAAATCAAGCGTAATTTCTTCTACCGTCTGCATTTCGCCTTTTTTGCGCAACAGCTCAAGTCCCAAGCATTCCTTAGGCAGATCGCCATACCGGTATACCCGCACAATGGAAGCGCCGCACGGCACACGGAATTCTTTTTGAAAAGGCACGTCTACGATCGGCGCCAACCCCTCTTTATAGCGCACGCCGATAAGCTCGCCGTTTTTCCGCTTGACAAAGGGCGGATTGATTCCGGTCAAGTATTTTATGTCATAGCGGCTTTCGCCGTCATCGATCTGTTCCCATGTTTCACCATCGTTCTGTGACACAAAGTACAGATTCGGCACGCATTGCTCGCAAACGCCGCTGTCCGCTTCCCCATTGAAGCGCACAACAAGCTCGCCGCCGATATCGCGCCACATCTTCGGAATGGCATACACGCCCCACTTAGAGGTCTGTTTATTGACAGGCGGCGAATAGACAAGATGTTCCCGATCTATTGTAATTTTCATAATAACAACCTTTCTGTTTTACAAATCGAAATTTGGAGAGAAAAACTATGTTTGAAAAACTGACCGGCCTTTTCACAAAAGGCTCGAAAGAACTGCAAACCAAGCGCCGCATTGCGGCAAAGCTCCACGACACGCCGTTCAAGTACATTTCCGAAAAGGATGAAACCGGCGTCGATACCATTCTTGCGCGCGGAGGTCACCTCAATCTCGTCGGCGAAAAAAAGAACGAACTTTGCGCCACCGTCGGGACAAAAACGATCTTCCGGCTTGCGGTAGACGAGATGAACATTTGGGAATTCATGAGCCTTGACGGCTGCGTCATCACGTTTGTTGACCTCGATACCGGAAAAGAACGCAACGTGACCGTCTATTACGAGGCTCATTTATCTTAAATTACAATTACAACGTAAAAAGGCTGACACTTTCGTGCCAGCCTTTGTTGCTTTTTTAGATCGCATCAAGTGCTCCGGCGTCATCCGGCTCATACCGAAGCGTGATATCCGCGCCAACTCGCTGCAATTTGCCGACAATATCCTCATAACCGCGCTGAATGTGGTGGATATGGTCGATCTCGGTCACGCCGTGCGCCATAAGCCCGGCAATGATAAAAGCCGCACCTGCGCGAAGGTCGCACGCGGAGATCGGTGCGCCATGCAAATGCGATACACCGGTAAATACCGCGTACTGCGAATCGCTTTTAATCTTTGCGCCCATGCGGATAAGCTCATCCACATACTTGAAGCGGTTGTCCCAAACGCCCTCGCGGATGCTGGATTCGCCTTTTGCAATGCACATCAGCACGCCCATCTGCGGATTCATATCGGTCGGGAAACCGGGATAAGGCGCAGTCTTGACATACGTGCCCTTTAACGAGCAGCCGAACGCCGAAACGCGCACTGCGTCGTCGAATTCCTCGACATTGACGCCCATTTCAAGCAGTTTTGCCGTCACGGTGTCAAGGTGCTTGGGAATCACGTTGGTAACAGTTAAGTCGCCGCCGGTCGCCGCCGCCGCAATCATATAGGTTCCGGCTTCAATCATATCCGGAATGATGTCGTAATGCACGCCGTGCAGCTTAACCACGCCGCGTATCTTGATAACCTCCGTACCGGCGCCGGAAATATCCGCACCGCAGGAGTTGAGAAAGTTTGCAAGGTCAACTACGTGCGGCTCGCGCGCAGCGTTGTCAATGACCGTCGTGCCCTTCGCCTTGCAGGCGGCAAGCATGATATTGATAGTCGCGCCTACCGAAACGACGTCGAGATATACCGAATCGCCGTACAGATAGCCGTCTTTGGTGGTAATATCGACATAACCGCCGCGTGAAACCGATTCCACGTTCGCGCCAAGCGCCTTGAAGCCCTTGATATGCTGGTCGATCGGACGGATGCCGATGTCGCAGCCGCCGGGATAGGCAGCCTTAGCCTTGCCGAAGCGGCCAAGCTCCGCGCCGAGAATATAGTACGACGCGCGGAATTTCTTCACAAGGTCGTATGGTGCGGAACAGGGATTGATATGGGTGGTGTCGATCTCATAAGTAGTTTTATCGATACGGCGGATCTTTGCACCGATCGCCGTTAATATTTCAAAAGCGTCTGCTATATCGCTGATCATCGGGATGTTGCCGAGCGTACATTTATCTTCGGCCAAAATCGTGCCGAACACGATGGCAACCGCGGCGTTTTTCATGCCGCTTACCTCGATAGTGCCATGTAATGGTTTATTGCCGGTAATGACAATTTTCTCCATTAAGAGCCATTCCTTTCAAAGCAAGTGTTTTGCCGGATGTGAAAAAGAAGTCTTCTTAAGTGCGTCAAAGCCGCACGAAATCCGCCGCAGGCTTTTTCCTGTGGTGGGAAATGAATCTTTTCAAATATGTTTTACACGGATACGCCGCTATCAGTTGACGTAATCCTACAACCTAAGTTATTATAGCACAGTTTTTGCAAAAAAAACAGCGAATCTTGTCAAAATTAACCTTTTATTCACATGTTTATTTTTTAACGGTATCAACATATAGTGTCTGTGCATGGTTATCTCTATCAAGATATGCGATCTCCCAGACCGGAATCAGGTAATGCGTGCCGCTTCCGGTATACCGGTGTACATAGACGATACGCTCGGACAGAATGCTTTCCACTGCGGCAAAATCCAAAGAAGCAAGCGCATTGATACCGTCCGTAAGCGTGCCGCTGTAGGAGCGCGAAAACGCCGCGAAAATGCGGTTTCCGCAGGCATAGGCCACGCCGTCAGAATCGGATATGTACACGTTTACAAACATATCGGAAATGGGATAATCGGCATAAACGTTTTGGGAAAAGCTGGCGTAAACGCCGCCGTCCACGTTCATCACGCCGCAAAGCGTATAGGCGGAACGTGCGTTTTTAACGGAGTTTAAGGATTCCAAAAACGTATCCGCCGCTTTTTTCTGTTCTTCGGTCAGCGTCGGAGCCGCGCCGGAAAATGCATCCGGCGAAAGCGCAAGCGAATCGCGGCGAAAGCCGGTCTTGGCATATTCAAAGCGAAAGGAATCGTTGTATACGCGAAGACTTGCCACAGCCTCCGCACTTTTTCCGATCGTGTACGATACGCCGTCCGGCGTTTCCACAAAGCTGACCGGCATGCCGGAAAAGAAAGCGTCGGATAACTTTGAGGCCACACCGAAAGCAAGCGTTGCATTTTCGGTCTGGAAGGTGTAGATGGCGTTATCGGGAATCTTGCGCTTGATAACAGCCGGTTCGACCGATGTGTTTTGCGAGCGGATAAAGGTCACGGCGTTTTCGACCATATCGTTCGACAAATATAAAAGATTATTGTGCGAATGAATGCACAGCACAAGCAGGAACACGTCAACCACCAAAAAGGCGGCGGCTAAAAACGCACATACTTTTTTCAAGTCCATTTTATTCGCCCTCCTCTGTTTCCGCAACCCAAACGAGCTTTACCTGATTGGTATCAGGTTCTTTCTCAAACATGGCGTGATAGGAATAATTCCCGTCCGCCGAGCCGTCAAACAGCGAGAGCGCAAGACTCTGCGGCAGAACCGGCTTTGTTAGGCTGCCGCCGTCGCAAAACAGCGTTACGACCTCGATACGCACAATGCGGTCATTGTGAATAACTACGGTAATATCGGCAGCGTTCTCCGTGAGCATAACACCGTTGTAAAAATACTTCAAGCGGAACACCGACGAACCGTCCTCCGCAAGCGACACACCGACAAGCACCGGCGCCGCGTCGCCGCCGACAAGAATGCGGTCAAAAGCGCTGAGCAAATACTTGACGCACAATATCTGGTCTTCAAAGGCATAGCTTTTTCCGTCATTCGGATAATAGCCGAGAAAGTCCGACAACGGCAAACCGTCCGCCTCCGACGAGAAAACGAACCGGCCATAGGTCTCGTCAAGCGACACATACAGCTCACGCTCTCCGTCTACAAAGCTCGACGCAGTATTGCGTCCCGAACGGATATTTTTTACGGTATTGATGTTGAAACCAAGCGTTTTCAAGAGGTTTTTGGTTTTTTCTTCGCTCATATCGTAGCTGTAAAACGAACCCGAAGATAATATTACCACGGAATCCACGTCAAACGACGAGGTATACACCGCGCTTTCCGGCAGTCCGTTTACGAAAGAAAAGCCGGCATATCCTCTCACGCCATTATATGCCGAAAGCTTGTCGCCGGTGTATGGGATCTTTTCCCACGGGTATAGAAACACCGCGTTGTAGCTGTCATCCAAGAAAACGGCATAGGTGTCGTCGTTTTCATCCGGCAGCAAAAACAGATAGCGGACAAAAAAATTTTCATTAAGCGACGGGAAGCCGCCTGCACGAATGGCCGGCATAAGCGACGCCGCCGGAAGCTCGCCGAAAAAGGAACAGAACAGATAGCGTTCGGCGCTGCAAAGATCGGCGGCAAAAGCACGCTTGTCCGCGTCCGTTTGAAGATCGGCGCGTCTTATTTCGCCGGAAAGCAGCACGTTAAGCACCGATTCCAACTCTTTTTGCAGATTTTTGCGCGACGAGGTATCAAAGGTCACAGCCGTCTGCGTGCCGTCTGCGCTCTTAAAACCGATAAAAGAAGGCGAAAGCAGACTTTTTGCACCGCTTTGCAGGTCGCTTCCGCTTCCCGTGAGAATCCAGCGATCGCTCGCCGGAATCTGCGGCAATGTAGACGCACTGCCGTTAATGCGCAGATTCAGATATATGCCGCACAAAACGAGCATGGTGAAAAAAAGCACAGCGTTAGCGGCAATAAGCAAACCGAGAAGCGCGTCCCGTTGTGGTTTAACCGGTGCAGCTTCACCGCTCGGCGCAGTTATTCTCTGCTCCGGCATATCCGCCGGCGCTTTTGCGTGTTTTTTCATGCTTTTGCCTCCTCTCGAAAAATCTGTATACCGGTATATTTTATTCGTTTTCCGTGCTTGCGGACTCTTGTTTTTCGCTTTCCTCCGGCGCTTCGGCTTCGATCTCCTTTAAAAGCTCGGAAATGCGCGCGCCGTGTTCCGCACCGGTATCCTTGATAAAGCTAAGCTCCGGCGTATTGCGTAATGCAAGGCGGCTCGAAAGTTCTCTGCGGATATAGCCGATTGCCGAATACAAGCCGGTCTTGACCTCTTTGTCGTTGCCGCTTAAGTTGCTGTAATAGATTTTGCAGTATTTGAGATCCGGCGTAGTCTCGGTCTTAGTCACGCTGACAAAGCTTTTCGACACGCGCGGGTCTTTGACGTTTTGAAGGATATACATAAGCTCGCGCGCGATATCCTCGTTCACGCGGTTGGTGTGATAATGCGGTCTTTTCTGCATAGACACAAAATTCCTTTCTAAAGGCAAATGTGAATGAAAATGCCCCTATATGCCGTTCGGCAGAAAGTTTTGCCTAAAAACCTCTGCCGAACATTCTGAAAGAAGCATTCGCTTCTCTTATAATTCTCTCTTGACTTCTTCCATAATATACGCTTCGAGGATATCTTCTTCCTTGATATCGTTGAAACGTTCCAACGCGATACCGCACTCGTAGCCTTGTGCCACTTCCTTGGCGTCATCCTTGAAGCGCTTGAGGGAGCTGATCTTATCCTCAAAGATCACAACGCCGTCGCGCACAACACGAATCTGCGAATTGCGCGTGATCTTGCCGTCTTGGACATAGGAACCTGCGACAAAACCGATACCCGGCACATGGATGGTCTTTCTGACCTGTGCGTGACCGAGAACCACTTCTTTGTATTCCGGTGCAAGCATACCGGTGATAGCGGCCGTGATCTCTTCAATGCATTCGTAAATGACGCGGTAGGTGCGGATATCGACATTCTGACGTTCCGCCGAATCGAGCGCGCCCTTATCCGGACGGACGTTGAAGCCGACAATGATGGCATTGGACGCGGAAGCAAGCATTACGTCGCTTTCGGTGATACCGCCGACGGCCGAATGGATGACCTTGACCTTAACTTCTTCGTTGGACAGCTTTTCAAGCGAAGCCTTGACCGCTTCGGCAGAGCCTTGGACATCTGCCTTGACGATGATAGCAAGCTCCTTGACGCCTTCGCTCAACTGATCGAACAGCGTATCGAGCGAAACCTTAGCGTTAGCCTTGAATTCCTCTTCCTTGGCGTCATTCTTGCGCTTATCGACAAGCTCTTTCGCCATGCGCTCATTGGCGACCACGCGGAATTCTTCACCGGCTTCAGGCGCTTCCGAAAGACCGGTAATCTCGACCGGCGTGGAGGGACCTGCCTCCTTGACGGTCTTGCCGGTATAATCGCACATCGCGCGGACACGTCCGATAGCCGTGCCGGCAATAACCATGTCGCCGCGGCGAAGCGTGCCGGCCTGTACGAGCACGGTTGCAACCGGGCCGCGTCCCTTATCGAGCTTGGCTTCGATGACAACGCCTTTTGCAGCGCACTTCGAGTTGGCTTTGAGCTCCTTCATATCGGCAACCAAAAGCACCATTTCGAGAAGCTCTTCAATACCCTGATGCTTGACGGCGGAAACCGGTACGCAAATGGTATCGCCGCCCCATTCTTCGGGAATCAGGTCGTAGTTGGTCAAATTCTGTTTAACAGCTTCGACGTTTGCGCCGGGCTTATCGATCTTATTGATAGCAACGATAATCGAAACACCGGCTGCCTTGGCATGGTTAATGGCTTCGACTGTCTGCGGCATGATACCGTCGTCAGCAGCCACTACGAGGATTGCGATATCGGTCGCCATAGCGCCTCTTGCGCGCATAGCCGTGAAAGCTTCGTGGCCGGGCGTATCGAGGAAGGTGATATCGCGGTCATTGATGCGCACTTTATACGCACCGATGTGCTGGGTGATACCGCCGGCTTCTCCGGCAGTGACGTTGGTATGCTTGATTGCGTCAAGAAGCGAGGTCTTACCGTGGTCAACGTGACCCATGACGACAACGACCGGGCTTCTGGGCTCGAGATTTTCTTCGGATTTGGCTTCTTCTTCGGCAAACAGCTTTTCTTCGATGGAAACCACGACTTCATGTTCAGCGGCAATGCCGAGTTCATCGGCGAGCAGATAGGCCGTATCGAAATCGACCACTTTGTTCGCACCGACCTGATCCATGCCAAGCCCCATACCGAGCAACTTTTTGATAACTTCGCCGGTGGTGATCTTTAATTTCGCAGCAAGGTCGCTTATCATAATGGTATCCGGCAGCGTGATCGGGCCGGTAAACTTCTTGACCGGTTCGGCAGGCGTTGTCGGCACGCCACGGCGTTTGCCTTTCTTGCCCTTGCCGTTCGGCGCGGAATACATCACATCGCGCGCTGCGGCTTCGTTTCTTGCGATACGTCCGCCCACGCCTTTCTGAACGCCGCCGGCGCTCTTTTTCTTAACCGGCTTTGCTTCCTTTTCGCCGTCGACCATTTCGGCAAGGTTATCGAGCTTTTCATCGTATTTGGAAAGGTCGACTTCGCTGGTACGGATATCGACCACGCGTACAACGCCGTCGCTGTCGGCAATGGGAGCTGCGCCCTCCTTGCGTTCGCCGGCATAGCGGCTCTTAATGCGGCCGTCCTTGTCAAAGACCGGCTTTAAAGACGGCTGACGGACGGATTGGGAATCCTCGTCGCGGTCGCGCATACCCTGACCGGGAGCCGGCTTTGAGTAGCGCGGCTTGGACGGCTTTTGAGAGGACGGCGCCGGTTCGCTGACAAAACCGTCCTTGGTAAATTTCACATTGCTGTATTTATCAAAGCGGTCGTTCTTTTCATAGCGCGGATACTGCTCCATCTTTTCGGGACGGATGCCCTCTTGCTTTAAGAGTTGTGCGCCCTCGCGCTGAATCTTGTTGATCTGACGTTCGATCTGCTTGTCAGTCAGCTGACCGCCGTTCTGACCGTTCTGGCCATAAGGACGCGAGCTGTTCTGACCGGGCGTATACGGTCTCTTCTGACCGTCAAACGGGCGCTTTTCAAACGGACGGTTTTGTCCGTTCTGTCCGTTTTGTCCGTTTTGCGTATTGCGGCGGTCGCCGAACTGGCCGGGACGGTTGTAGCCGTTCTGTCCGTTTTGCGCATAGCCGCCGTTCGGGCGGTCGTTCCGACGGAAAGAGCCGTCGCGATTGTCGCGCGAGCCTTGGCGGTTATCCGGGCGGTTATCGCCTGTGCGTGCGTCGCGGCGTTCGGGACGTGCAGATGGATTCTGTGCGCGGTCGCCCGCACCGCTGCGGACTTCCCTGCCCTCTGTTCTTACATCGGTCTTCGTGCCGGCATCGGCTTCGGTCTTTTCGGCCGGTTTTGCTTCCGGTTTTTCTTCTGTTTTTTCGACCGGCTTTATTTCCGGCTTTGCTTCAGCCTTGACTTCTGCCTTTTCGACCGGCTTTGTCTCCGGTTTTGCTTCCGGCTTAGCCTCTGAAGCCGGCGCTTTTGCCGGTTCTTTTGCAGCTTCTGCCTTTGCAGCCGGAGCCGCTTCGGCCTTTTCAGTCGGTTTCGGCGTTGCAAGGTAAGCGGCAATATCCGAGACCTCGCTCTTCGAAATATAGTGATTGAGTACGATATTGATTTCCGCGTTTTCCATTACGGAGGAAGAGCTTTTTCCGTCAAAGCCCTTGTCTTTCAAAAGCTCGACGATCTCCTTGGTCTTTTTGTCGAGATCCTTTGCCATGTTGTTAACTTTATACTTCTGTGTTGCTGCCATATAAATCAGACACCTCCGTGTTGGTTGTGTGTATTCTTATACCGGTTTTTTCTACGATTTTTACAAAGCTTTTATCGGTAAGCAGTACCGCCGCCGTGTCGGACTTTTTTCCTGTCGCATGGGCAAGAGTCCCTTTCGGGATGTCGGTCGTCACATACGCGATATGGTGATATTCTGCCGTACCGATGAGCCGTTTACGCGTGTTTTCCGAAATATCGCACGCCGTGATGAGAAGCTCTCCCTTATCGGCGCGCATTTTTTCGACGCTTAGCGTGGTTCCAACCACGCAGGCTCTTGCCCTTACGGCAAGTCCCACCGCGCCTAAGATCCGCTCGGACACCTCGTCCTTTACACTTGTTCCTGTCACGATTCCACCTCCGCCGACGCGCCGGAAGCCGCTATCTCATCAAGACGCGCGGCAAGCGCTTCATACACTTCATCGGGAATGGCGGTCTCAAGGCTTCTTTCAAAGCGTTTTGCTTTTCTGGCCTTTTCCAAACATGCCGGATTCGGGCAGATATAAACGCCTCTTCCGGACAACTTGCCCTTATCGTCCATACAGATAGCGCCCTCCGGCGTGCGAACCACGCGGATAAGCTCTTTCTTGGGTCTCTTTTCTCCGCAACCCATGCATTTCCGTTCTGGGACTTTCTTTGTCTTTTGTTGTGGCATGAACTAACGGCGGAAATTCCGCCAAACCTCCTGTAAAAATACACCTATAGCTTTATCCGAAGCGCTTTATTCGGCTTCTTGTTCTTCGGGTTCCTTGTCTTCATCTGTGCTGCCGTCCTCGGCCATAGCGGACTTGAGCGCTTGGGCGAGGTTTTCGCCGAACGAGCCGGACGCCTGCGTTCTGCCTTCGATGATATCGTTGAAAGCAGCGGCACGGGCAGCCGTTACGCTCTTGATATCGATCTTGTTGTAACCGGTAAGACGTGCGGCAAGACGGGCATTCTGACCTTCCTTGCCGATAGCAAGCGAAAGCTGGTCATCCTCGACAAGCACGCTGCACGAACGGTCGCCGGTCTCAGTCACCGAAACAACGGTAGCCGGTGCAAGAGCAGCACGGATAAATTCTTCGGGAACATCGCTGTACTTGATAATATCGATCTTTTCGCCGCCAAGCTCATGGGTAATGCTGTTTTTGCGGATACCCTTCGCGCCGATGCACGCGCCGATCGGATCGACATTCGGATCGCGCGAATATACGGCGATTTTGGTACGGGAGCCAGCCTCACGGGCAATCGACTTGATAATGACCGTACCGTCTTGGATTTCCGGCACTTCGAGCTCGAAAAGACGCTTGACAAGTCCCGGATGCTTTCTCGAAAGCACGATGGTCGGGCCTTTGGTCTCACGCTTGACGATGGTGACATAGACCTTGATCTTCTGTCCCTCGATATAGCGTTCGCCCGGAATCTGTTCGTTCTTAAAGAGCGTCACTTCGTTTTTGCCAAGCTCAAGCACCGCATTGCCGGTCACCGGATCGATACGGGAAACAATAGCCGTGACGATCTCCTCTTTTTTGTTCTCGTATTCGCGCACCATGCGGTCGCGTTCGGCCTCGCGGATGCCTTGAATAATGACCTGCTTTGCTGTCTGTGCCGAAATACGGCCGAAGTTCTTCGGCTTGATCTCGATTTCGACGATATCGCCGATGTTGTAGGTCTTTTTGATCTTGCGCGCTTCCTCAAGCGTGATCTCCGTTTTGTCGTTAAAACGGTGCTTGCGGCGAATGATAGCAGGCTTTGCGCCGCTGTCGTCATCGTCGAACACATCGCCGTAGGGCGTGGTGTCGTCAATTTCGATCAAGCGGTCGGTGCGCTCATCAAAGTCGTCGAAATTATATTCAGCCGTTAACGGAATATCCTCTTCTTTGTCCGGGTCGACTACCGTCAGCTGCTTGAACACGCGCACGTTCTGCTTTACCGGGTCAAGCTCAATTCTCACATTGGAGTAGCCGTTGTCTCTCTTGAAGCCGCTGAGCAGCGCTGCTTCCACCTTTTCAAGCATGTATTCCTTCGGGATCCCTTTTTCTTTTTCCAGCATATCCAACGCTTTAAAGAATTCTGCGTTCATTGCCCTTCATTCCTCCAAATATCGTCTGTCGTTTTTGTTTCACTAAAATTCGCATACCGTGCGGATGCTTGCCGCGTCTTTACGCGCAAGCTTCACCGGGTTTTCGCCGCAAACAACCGTCACACTGTCGCTTTCTTCGTCATAGTCCGAAAGGATGCCATGTAACGTCTTTGTGCCGTCGAGCGCCTTGAAGAGCTTGACAGTCACCTCAGTACCGAGAAACGCCTTGATATGCTCCGGCGTTTTCAGTTCTCTTTCCAAACCCGGCGACGAAATTTCAAGATAATAGCTGCCTTCGATGGGGTCGGCCTCGTCGATGATCGGCTCGACCGCGTCGTTTACCATTTCGCAGTCGGTGAGCGACACACCTTCGGGACGGTCAATGTAGATCACAAGATTGTGATCCGGTCCTTCCTTGACAAATTCCACATCCCAAAGCGATACGCCGCATTCCTCGACGGCATCCTTCACAAGCTCCGCCACACGCGCAGCGATTCCGCTTTTCTTTTTTTCAGCCATAAAAGTCCTTTCGTTTGCGGCGCACTGTACACCGTTCGGGTTTTGTCCTTCAACAGGAAGGAGCGGTTTTGTCAACCGCTCCTTACATCCTGTATTCTTCGTGTAACAGTATACCACACTTTTTCGGAAAAATCAATAGTTTTTTCACAAAAATCCGATGAAATCCAAATATCGGTATTTTACACAAAAAATCCGCTTTTTCCGTCAGTCTAAAATGTAGACCCACATATTCCGTCTGCCGAACTGAATGCATTCGTTGTACGACATAAACGCAAGGTCTACGATGTTGCCCTTAATTGCGCCGCCCGTATCCTCTGCAACGCCGACGCCGTATTCCACCGTATCCGACGCAATATACATTTTCGTGTGCATGGGGATGACCGTCGGATCGACCGCGACAATGCCCTTGGCCAGCGTCGCGCCGGTCGCCGTGGTCATGGTGGTAAGCCCCGGCACATACGTGTAAGCCGTCGCTTCCATGAGTTTGCGGTAATTGTACGTATAGACCGTGCCGTCCGACGCGGTCACCGTGCCGCCGACGCCGTATTCCGCCGTGCCGCTTACTGCCGGCACGAGCACCTCCTCGGCGATGACTTCGCGTTCGATGGTAACACCGTCTACGCACTTTTCGATATACGTCACATTTTTCAAGCCGTCCACGCCGGGCGTTATAATGTTCATCTCACCCTTCGGGATCGTGTCCACTTCCGTAAGCGCGTAATCGCACGCAAGCGGTTCCTGCACCGTGTACTCCCTGTATTCGACCGTTGAAACGTCGATCATCATGTTATCATACAAAATCGTATCTGTCGGAACATTCAAGGAATCGATCTCGGTCAGGGTCACGCCTGCATAGGCGAGAAAATCCGTGCATTCCACCGGAAAATAGGTGTAGTCGTATTCGTTGCCGTTCATGACAAGAGTCACATCTACGGGGCCTTCCCCCAAACTCGTTAATAACGATGAATTTTGGGCACTTTCGCCGGAAGAGACGCCATAGATTTCGGAAAAAGCGTACGTCGGGACGGCAAGGACGGCAGCGAACGTCAAAATCACAAGGAAAATGACGGCATGTTTTCGCGCTGTCGTTAACTTTTCATTCACAATCATACTGTGCTCCTTTTCGGAAATTTAGCAAAAAAGCGGCCTCCGCAATTTTGCAATCGTGTATATTAGCACACTTCACACGATTTGTCAAGCCTTTTTTGGGAATTTTGCCGTTTTTTCGCCGATTTTCAGGAAAACGTCAGATTTTTTTCCTGTTTTTAACAGTATATGCCCGAAATTCCGAAAATATGCACATGCGAAAAAATCGCATAATTCAGTTGACATAAATTTTGACGTTTATAAAGAATTTACATTTCGACAAGACTGTAAAAAGAATTTTTTAAGTGTTATTTTTTGATAATACTGCACAAATTCAGATCTTGTATTTTATGAAATATCAACAAGAAAATCAGCCGTTTTTTGAAGTAAAATCCCGTTTGCCACAAAGGCGGCAAAGACGATCTGCAAAAGAATAATGAGCGGGATTCCTGCCATAAATTTGATGTGTTTTGTCTTGTGACGGATGAGAAGCATGGTCAAAAACATAGCCACAGAACCGCCGAGAGCGGCAGTACATAAAAGTGCGCTTTCCGAAATACGCCACTTTCCTTTTCGCGCGGCACGCTTGTCGTAGACAGTCAAAAACACGGCAAAAACCGAAATTGCCGCCAAATAATAATAGAAGAATTTCATGATATTTTTTGTTCAGACCTCCTTAATTTAAGTATACCGGTATATCCGCTTGACACTCAAAAACAGACGTCAGAGCAGCACGAAATTCTTTCAAAAAAAGTGCTTTCCGACGTCTGTTTTTCATTTTTCTTCCTTATATATTATATAAGCTTATTTTCCCCTTGCTTCGTTCTTCGGCGTTTTCTTTTCCGACGAAGCGGAAGCCGCGGCTTTTCTTGCTTTTCGCTTCTTTTTTGTCTTGCCCACGATAAGAATGACAAGCAAGACAACCAAGATCACCACCGCTAAAAGAAGATTCCACAATTCATAGTCATGCGCCTTGACAAGAGCAAACGACACGCTGTCGCCGCTTGCATCAAACACGATATAGCTGCCGTCCTCCGACGAATCGGCCTCGCTCCATACGCTGCCGTCGAAAACATAGACGGCGGTCTTGCGGAAGCCCTCCGGCTTTGCCACATGCAGCGAATAGCCGTCAAGACCGCATTCCGTGCCGGAGATCGCAACCGTGTAGGCGTACACCTTTTCGCTTTCGGGAAGACCTGCCATATCGCCGGTAAATGCCGTTATTTCGGCATGAGCCGTCGTATTGAAGCTGCCGTCAAGCAAAACATCCGGCATAGCTTCTTCGCCGGTTGCCTGCAAAGCCGTGACATACGGGTTATACTCGGCTTCGATCACACGTCCGTAGGTCAACACGCCGCCGTCGTACTGCCATTTGCCCTCATATCCCTCTTTATCGGGAACAGCCGGAATGCGGTCAGCCGGAATCGCTTCGCCGTAGTTGAAGTCTACCCGTGCGACAACGGCGTCATCCGCCTTGAAAACAGCCGTTTCAGTTGCAAAATCAGCCGGCAGACCCGTTTCTGCACGAAGCGCGTCGTAGGTCATGGGTTCAGCTTTTCCGGCATAGCTGACGCCGTCCCAGCCGGCAAGCTCACGGCTGACAAAGCGGTTGGCAAGGATATCGCCGTCCGCGTCGCCTATCACCGCACCGATAAACTGTTCGCCGTCGTTCACGGCCGGAACGCTGATACAGTTTTTGACATCGTGCGCCATCCCGGCGATACCGCCCACATAACGGCGGCCGGAAAGCGTCGCCTTGGATTTCGAGCGAAGAATGGACGTGTAGCTGATACCGGCAATGCCGCCGACATAGTCGCCGTTCGTACTCGTGACCGTGCCGTAACCGACGCAGCCGATAACCGTTCCGAGGTCCATACGTCCGACGATCGCGCCTGCCGCGTTCTTCTTAGCCGTGACATCGCCGCGGTTTTCGCAGTCGCGAAGCACCGTTCTTGTGCGGAACACGAAGTCAGTCGAGCGGTTGCCGAGCTTTTGAAGGTCATCCTCCGGGTCGAAATCGCGTTCGATAGCCATCGCACCGGCAACGCCGCCAACATTGACATCGCCCTCAATCACACCGTAATTGGCACAGTTTGCGATCTTTCCGGTCGCATCCGAGCTTTCTGTGTCATTTTCGGAAATATCTTCATACACATCGTCTACCGACTTATCAGCCGAGGCATCGTCATTGGCCTTGCGGAAAAGAGCGATAATATCGCTGAATTTATTGTTGATTCCCTTCAAATCGGAAACCATGGTATCGGAAGAACCGGTAATTAAGTCATTGAGCGAAGTGAGGGTATTCTGCATTTCGGTAACAGTCTGATTTAAGGAATCCGAGGTATTTGTGACCTCGTCGCCGATCTTCGAGAATTCGAGATCAGGCATGGCCGTAAGCTTATCCGCTGTGTCCTTTATGCGGTCGCTCGCCTTGGAAAACCACTCGAACGCGCTCTTGAACTGTTCGGTGACGCTTTGCATATCCTCTGCCGCGTCGGTGATAGCGCCGCCTGCCGATTTTAGGCTTCCCGTCAACGCAATCATGCTGTCCATAGCCGCATTGATATCGTCCGACGTTCCGGCAAGCGTATCAAACGCGCGCGCCATAGTCGTAAGAGAGGTGCGTAACATCTTCGGGTCAAGCTCGCCGGTAATCACGCTGACGCTGTCGAGAATCAGCGTTAAGGCGTCGTTTGCCTTGCTGACGTTTTTGGCAATATTCTGAAATTCGCGTTTGAAAGCCTTGAAATCCGAAGCAATGGAATCTAAATCCATGTTCAGCGCTTCTTCGGCGGTAAGTCCGCTAAGGTCGGGAATTTCAATCAGATCGGCGATCTTCGAAATAGACGAATCGATCTTATCAAGCGCTTTGGAAAGCGCCTTGAGCGCCTCGGTAATGTCGTCGAGCGCGTCCGACGTTTTGTCGGCGTCGCCGAGAGCCGCGTTGAGCGCTTTCATGGCGTTCGCAAGGTCGGTGAGGGCGCTTTCTGCTTCAGTCGATACATTTTTCAAGCTGTTTAGCGCGTCCTCCAAGTCGGTGGAATCGGTCAATATCCGAATGGCTTCTTCGGAATCGACAAGCGCGTTGTCGAGATAATCGCAAGCACGCGACAGCTTATCCAAAGCAACCTGCATGTCGGTCACTGCCGGCGAAACGCCGTCAATAACCAGCGAAACACGCGAAATGGCGTCGTTTACCGTGTCAATGCTCTCATCGCCCCAATCGCTGACCGTATCGATAAGCGACTTGGTGCTGTCCTTGGCGTCGGTGAGACTGTCGTTCAACGAGTTCAGATGATCGGAAATATTGCCGGGAAGATCGGTGTTATGATCGAGCATATCGCCGAGCAAGCCCTGCAAATTATCGAATTCATCGAAAATATCGTTTAAAATGCTCTGATTGTAGGTAAGCGCCACATACGGCTCAGCCTGACCGACAATGCCGGCTACTTCTTTTCTGCCGTAGATCTTGCCGTAGTTGCTGCAAAGGCTCATAAAGCCTGACTGCCGCCCGGCGATGCCGCCGACGTTGTAGCCGGTATGCGGATAGCCGACCGTGCCGCGGTTGCTGCACGAACGGACAATGCCGGAGGAATAGCCGACAATGCCGCCGGTGTCCGTACAGGTGAGGTTGGTGTCGCTGTCGGTAATGCTGCGGATATCGAAATCGCTCACATCGAGCGTGACCTCCACCTCGACCGTGTTAACACGCGCGTGGTTGGCGCTGTCGGTGATACTGCCGGTGTTCTTGCCGCAGATACCGCCGGTACGATATTCGCCGGTGATGCTGCCCCATGAAGTGCAGTCTACGATCTGACCGGTTTCACCGTTTAAGCCGACGATACCGCCCACATTGCTCTTACCCTCAATCGTACCGTTGAACCGGCAGCCGATGATCGTGCCGTTGTTGTCCGCCGCAATGCCGCCGACCGTCTCCTTGGTGCCCTGCGGCTTAATGATACCGCGCACGGTAAGATTTTTGACCGTCGCGCCCTTGGCCACATAGCGGAAGAAGCCGCGCGTAGAGCCGCCGGCCGTGATCGACACGCCGTCTATGACATGACCGCCGCCGTCAAACTCACCGGAAAAATACGGAATTCCGGAAAATTCGTCGTAATCCATACGGATGTCACTCGTTAAGAAAACCTTAAGTCCCTTTGAATAGCTGTCAAGCGAGCAATCCTTTGCAAAAGCAAGTAACTCCTCCTCCGTACCGATAAGCAGCGCCCCTTCGGGATATACGGTCTCCGACGTTACGGCAGCCGTTTCCGCCGCGTCGGTATCCGGCACAGCATAGACCGGCACAGAACCGATTGTCAGAAGAAAAGACAGCACAAGCGCAGCCGTCTTTCCGGCGGCACGCCGAAGGCTTTTGCCAAGCTTTGCATTATTCGTTTTCATGCGTATCATCTGCCTTTCCCTCCTTATTATTATCATTATTGCTGTCCGCGCTCTCTTCCGGCGCTTCAAGCTGCGTCTGTTCCGGCTCCGGCAGGCTGCCGTCCTCCCGGATATTCCCAGCCTCGACAATGGCGTTTACCTCGCCGCGGATAACGCCGGTAATGTTGGCGTCCACAAAGCCGGAAACGCGTCCGCGAACCCGGCCGCTGACGAATACCGTACCGGAAGCGCTCTTGGTAACTTCGGGAAGCGGAATCGAGAATTTGGTTCTTTCAATAATAATATCGCCAAGAAGAAGTATCTGCGGCAATGCGCCCATAACAAGGAACATGGAGATCAATGTTCCGCGTCCGAGGTTGGAGCCGATACCGGCGATAACCGGGTTGGTCGAAAGCTGTGCGATCAGAATGCCGGCCGACGCAAGGATCGTACCGGAGGTAACGATCGTCGGGAACGCAAGATTCAGCGCTTCGACAATGGCTTTCTTGGGCGGCATGGAATTCTTGAGTTCCATATAGCGGCTGGAAATAACGATAGCATAGTCGATGTTCGCGCCCATCTGAATGGAGCTGACGATGAGGTAGCCAAGGAAGTAGATCGGGCTTGACGTAACCGTCGGGAACGAGAAGTTTATCCAGATACTGCCTTGGATGACCGCAATAAGAAGAAGCGGAAGTCCAACCGACTGGAAAGTAAACAGCAGAACGACAATAACAAATACCGCCGAAAGGATGCTTATCATGATATTATCGTTTACAAAGGACGCCGACAAATCGTAATCGTTTTCCGCATCGCCGGCAATAATAACCTTGTCGGCGTCGTAATACTTTTCCGCAATGCCGTGAATGGTCTTAAGGAAAGCAAAGGTCTCCTCGCCCTCCTCCGGCAGGGTCAGATAGATGAGCATACGCGTGTATTCGTCGCTTTGGAGTTGTGCCTTTGCGTCGAGAAGCGTATCGTACAATTCGTCGAGATCGTCGTTTAGCTCATCGTCATCCAGCGTGACATATCCCTTATCCTTCTGCTCACAGATAAAGAGGAACATATCGATAAGCGGCACGCTGTAGGAATCGAAACCGCTTGCGAGCTTGCCGAGATTCTCGTCGTCCACCGCGTAGGCCGCATAGACGGCGCACACCAACTCATAGTCGATGTCCGTCATTTCGGAAAATTCGCGCGGTGTGAGCTTGTCGGTGAGCAGATATCCGTCCATAGCCTCTTGATTGGCAAGACCCACAGTATAGTCAACTTCATCGTAACGCTCTAATTCCTTTAATATGCTGCTTTCGGCTTCATAATCGCCGGACGGCACGATAAGCGCAAGCAGATTTTGCTTTCCGAAGGTATCTTCGATCTTTTCTTCGGCAATCTGCGTTTCGTTCTTGCGTGACGTATCGACAAGCGTAAAGCCGTATACATACGGGCAATTGTTGGAAAGGAAAAATGCGCCGACAATCACAAACACAAATACCGGCGGCACGATAAAGCGCGTCGCCACAACCACCTTACCCCATTTGTCGATCTTCGGGACAAAGCTCTTGTGCGCCGACTTTTCAATAAGACCGGAGAACAGCACCAAAAGTCCCGGCATGAGCGTAAATACCGACACAAGGCTGAGTATGATCGCCTTTACCAGCACAATACCCATATCAAAGCCGAGCCGGAACTGCATGAACATCATGGCAACCAGACCGGAAATGGTCGTAAGGCTGCTGGAGGATATTTCCGGGATAGCCTTGCTGAGCGCGGCAATGGCCGCTTCGCGTGTAGGCTTGGTCGCACGCTCTTCGGTAAAGCGGTGCAGCAGGATGATAGCATAGTCGATAGCCAGCGCAAGCTGCAGCACGACCGTGACCGAATCGGACACGAACGAAATCCCATCAAACATGAAGTTTGTGCCCTTGTTCAGAAGCGCCGCCGCGCCGAAAGTCATGATAAGCACCGGAATTTCGGCATAAGTGCGCGACGTGAATAACAGAACGAGCACAATGATGACCGCCGCAATGAGCAAAATGAGGTTCATTTCCTCCGCTAACGTCTCGAAATCCGAGCTGCCGACCGTGCTCTTGACGTAGGTATCATAATCCGCAAGCTGCTCTTTGACGGCATTCATCGCGTCGATCGCTAACGCTTCGTCCTCTTCAGCGTGGAAAGTGATGTCAAACATAGCCGAGGTATTCTTGAAATGCTCGTCGGTGTCATCAAAGTCCACCGCGCTGACGCCGTCAATGGCTTCTAACTGCTCTTGCAGCTCTTCAGCCTTGTCATAGGTAATATTGGACACCATGACGCGCGCCGTTCCGAAGGTGGTGAATTCCTCCTCCATAATGGTAAGACCGCGTCTGGTCTCGGTTTCGGGCGGAAGGTATTCGGTGATATCGTTGCAAACCTTTACCCAGCCGCTTGAAAAGATACAAAAGATCAATGCGCTGATATACAGAAAGAAGATCAGATTCCGCCGGTCTACGACCACCGTAGCAAACTTCTCGAAAAACGACGGCTTCTGTACAGTTTCAGGCTCTTTCAAGTCGGGTCACTCCTTTTCTTCCTATTATAAATACACTATATTATATAATACAATTGAGCACAGTGCAATGAACATTTTTTTAAAATTGTCATATTTACTGACATTTTTTCGAAAGTGTAAAGAAAGCCTGAAGCAAACTGCAAGTGCGAAAGATTTTAAAAGTTTTGCGTATTTGCTTATTGAATTTACCTATAAAGTGTGCTATAATAGATTAAAAAATTTTGATGTGAAATAAGGCTTTAAGCAAAGGAGGTGCAGACATGATTTCTTTTCCGCTAAAGAAGAAGCAGAGGGTGCTCGACGAATCCCTGCCGGAGGACACGCGTGACGCGTATCTTGCCGCGGACGGCGACACTGCCGCGTTTGAACGCTTGGTGCGCAAATACGAAAAATATGTCTGCACCGCCGTTTACTCGGTCGTGCGCAATTATGACGACAGCTTCGATGTATCGCAAGAGGTCTTTTTAAAGCTGTATCACTGTATCGGCTCTTTCAAGGGCGAGAGCAGCTTTTCGAGCTGGCTGTACCGGATCGCCAAAAATGCCGCGCTCGACTATCTGCGCCGCGAAAAGAAGAACCGCACGGTCAGCCTTGACGCCGAAAACGAGGACGGCGAAAAAAACATAGCCGACATTCCCGACTCCTCCGGTAAAAACGATCCGGAAAAAGCGGCGCTCGACACCGAAAAACGCACGCTTCTCTATGCCGCGCTCGAAGAATTGAGCGACGAGCATAAAGAAATACTTTTACTTCGCGACATAAACGGGTATACTTATGAAGAGGTCGGCGATCGTTTGGGGTTGGAACCCGGAACGGTAAAATCGCGGCTTTTCCGGGCAAGAGAAGCGCTCCGAAAAAAATTAGAAGAAAAAAATTATTTTTAGCGGAACTTTTTTCCGGCACGCTGCGTCCTATAAGTGCAGCCGGAAAAATTAAGAAAAAAATAAGAATTGCTACCTTGCAAATACACGAAAGGAGGTGTGCGGACATGAAAATTTCCACCGGCGGCAGAACAAACGAATCGGAAGAGAATGCTTCGATTCCCGCAGAAGAGCTTTGCGAAAGCACACGGCTTGCCCTTGCGGATGAAAAAGAACTCACCGACACGCAAAAAGCTCATTTAAAAGAATGTGATTTCTGCCGGTGTTTTCAGAACGAAACGGAAATTCTCAAACACGATCTTGCTTCTTTGGACGTTGCACCGCTTGCCAAAAACGGCGTCGGACTTGCCGATTCCGTCATGGAAGAAATAGGCAAGCAAGCCATTTTCGGGCGCACGCCTGCCGCATCCTCCGCAAGACCACGGTTTTTCCGCCATGCGGGACTTGCCGCCGCCTGCTTGGTCGTTTTCGTTCTTGCCGCTCCTACGGCTTTTAACCTCATGCACACCAAAAATGCAGAGGACGCTGTGCTGAATAATGAGACCGCACCACACAGTCAGGCTTTCTTCTTAGCCGGAAGCGCTGTTAACGATCCTTATGAGAGCGCCGACGAAGAAAGCGCACAGAAATCCAAAAACGAATCCTGTGTTTCGGCTGACGATTCCAATCAAAGCACAGACAGTGCCGACGCGCTTCCGTTTGATTCTGCCGACGCCCTTACGGAGAACAAAACGATCACGTTTTTCGACGATCATGACAGCACGTCCTCTCAAAAGAAAACCGCTCTGTCTGACACGGTGACCGGCGAAAGCTACGGCAATGCGGAAAATGAAGAGATCGCAAATGAGGACGCTGCCATAGCGAACACCTATGATGTGTCTTTCTCTTTGCGTTCCAATTCTGCAAACGGTGCAGAGCAAAGCTCCGACACGATTTGCGCCTTACCGCCGTCTCCGGATAATGCCGCCGCAAGCGACATTTCCGATACGGCCGACAGCGCGACAGCCAACACTTACGATTCATCCGAAGATTTTCTCGACGACCGCATTGCACCTCCGGACAATTCGAATGATTCCGGAAATGCAAACGACGCCAAACATTCCGGCGGCGCAGCAGTTGGCGGCGGTGGCGGTTCGAGCAGTTCGAGCGGCACACGTGAAGCCGGTATGACCGAAGAAAATCAAGGTGCTGACGAGGTTGACCGTTCCAATGCGTCAAACGAATATACGAACAGCGTTCCGGATTTTATCCGAACGGCCTGCCAAGCAGCAAATGCACGTTTCGGTTCGCATTATGCCATCGATTCGGGAAACGCGGTTTACACACGGCTTTCGGAAAGCAGTCTTTACGTGGACATTCCGGTAAGCGACGGTGTTCATCTTCAGGTATTTATGACGCTTGAGGACGGTATATGGAAGATCACGACGGACACAGACGGCAATGAGCAGATCTTCGAAGTTACTGCGCGTTACAACATTTTAGGCTAAGCATACCCACATACGCAAGTGTTTTTTACTCCTAAACAAGACCGGTACATTTTTATGTGCCGGTCTTGTTTGTTTTTCTTCCCATGAATGAAACAGAAAAACCGCCGTCGGGTTAGATATCCAGCCCGACGGCGGTTTTATTTTCCGGTTCTATACTTTTTGCACAACAATGCTTATGGAGTGCAATGTACCTTACTTCAACACACTGATTGCATCGGTAATGGTCTTTTCAAGCGCCTGTTTGCCGTATTTATCCACTTCGGCCTTGTTCTTTTCACCGTGCGTCAGACAGCCGGCGCCGCCGATACAGCCGCCCATGCAGGCCATACCTTCGATAAAGTTGCCGTCAAGCACACGCTTGGAAGCTTTCAAAAGTGCCATGCGGCAAGCTTCGATGCCGTCGCACGCGACAGCCTTGAGGTCGAAATTGTCGATTCCCTGTTCCTTTAACGCCTGTGCGACCGCGTCGGAAAGACCGCCGCTGCGGGCAAAAATACGTCCATAGTACGAAGCGTTGTCGAGAACATCTTCATCGAGCGTCGTAATGTCGATATCCTTGCTGTCAAACAGAGCCTGCAATTCCTCAAATGTGATAACGCAGTCGATGTACGGGTGAACCGTTTCCTTCTGGAACTCCATTTTCTTAGCCGTACACGGACCGATAAAGACGATCTTGCAGTCCGGCTCTTTTTCCTTCATATAGCGCGCGATCGCACCCATCGGCGAAAGATTATGCGATATGTACGGAGCAAGATCCGGGAACTGTTTTTTAACATAGTCCACAAACGCCGGACAGCAGGAACTGGTAAGAAATCCTTTTTCGGCAAGCTCCTTCGATTCCGAAAAAGCGACCATATCCGCACCGAGCGCCGCTTCTACGATCGTATAGAAGCCGAGAGCCTTGATTCCGGAAAGCACCTGTCCGAGCTTGGCATAGGTAAACTGGCTGGAGATCGACGGCGCCACTACGGCATAGACCTTGTATTTTTGGTTATTCTCGCTCTTTTTGAGCATATCAATGGCGTTTAAGATAAACGATTTATCGGTTATCGCGCCGAACGGACACTGGTAAACGCACGCACCGCAGGAAATGCATTTGGAATTGTCGATCGACGCCGCTTTGCTTTCGCTCATGCTGATAGCCTTGACCTTGCAGGAACGCTCGCACGGACGCTTATAGTCCATGATAGCGCTGTACGGGCAGACCTTGGCGCATGCGCCGCATTCCACGCATTTGCTCTTATCGATGTGCGCTTTCTGCTGGTGGTCGAACGTGATAGCACCGCGCTTGCACACGTCCTCACAACGGTGCGCCAAACAGCCGCGGCAGGCGTCGGTCACCTCATAACCACCCATCGGACACTCGTCGCAGGCAATATCGATGACTTCGATGACATTGGGATTGGTCACATCGCCGCCCATGGCGATCTTTACGCGTTCCGCCAAAATGGCGCGTTCTTTGTACACACAGCACCGCATGGTCGGCACTTTGCCGGGCACGATGGTTTTCGGAATATCGAAAGCGCCTTCAAGCAGCTTATCGCTCCAGGCAAGGCGTGCGACTTCACGAAGCACCTTGTATTTGAGATACTGTATTTTGGTATCAAATTTTCTCATGTGTTTTCTCTCTCTTTCTTAGGGACGCGCCGCTTTAGGCGGCATTTTGGTATACAGATATCTTAAAAGTAGCTTACCTTCACGCGTTTTCCCATTTTTTCAAGGCATTCGGTAAGCTCTGTAACAAGCTGCATCTTAATACTGAAATTGATCGGCAGATCGGGATTCTGATGTGCCGGATTTATCGCGCGGCCGACAAAGAAATTGATATCGGTCGCTTCCTCGAACAGCAGCCGGCAGATGAGCGACGCACCGTCGCGCTTGCAGCTCCATTCGGAATAGGAATTGTTGTCCTTGATGTAGTTTTTGGCGTATTCCAGCACGCGGTTTATGGTAATGACGCCCTCCGTGACAAGGTCTGCACCTTCCAAGCTTGCTGTCGGCGGAATATCCTTATCCGCGAAGTCCAAATTGACGCGCAAGGGCTTGCCTAAAAATTTCGCAGCAATCGAAGAGGTCGTTCCGCCGCAGATAATGTGCTTGCCCTCTTTCGAGAAGAACAGCGACATCATTTTGCCGCAGTCGTCGCGGTTGGAGGGCGGGCCAAACAGAAGATTCATCGGCTCGCGCTTGCGTATGCGCACCGTACAGACCGTCGCGTCATCCGCCGGCTTGCCACCGTAGAGCTTGTTTACCTCGTCGAGCAACAGCGTAGTCAACGTCTTTGCCGTATAACCGACGAAATAGAAGGTCTTCATGAATTCGATGATATCTTCACGTTTCCAGCCGAAGTTTAAGGACATACCCACGCCGGCGTGCGGACACCCGTCGCTCATGGCGATAAAGATATCGTTTTCATTCAGTCTTACGCGCGACTTATAGATCTTTTTGCCGCCGATGTTCATTTCGATTTCAGGATATTCGATATTTTCGCCGTCACGAAGCAAGATCACGTGCGGATTATCGTATTGAATGATTTCGGCTTCTTCGTTGTTTACGATGTGGATAATGGTGAACGTGGAATAAGCCACCTTGCGCTCCGAACAGATCGGAAGCGTTGCGGCAATGGTTTCGACGCAGTCTTCGAGCGACAGACCGTTTGCCATCATGGTCGAGATGATCTTAGAGGTTAACGTCGAGAGAATGCTTGCTTTCACACCGCTGCCGAGTCCGTCGGCCAACACCACGATAGTCGAATTTTCATCCGGCTCGATAATGTCCACATGATCGCCGCACAGCTGCTCACCGTCATGATTTAAGCTTTGCCAGCCGATATCGACACAGAGATCATTCATCTTTGATCGACTCCTTTAACTTGGTAAGCGCAATTTTGGTTTCCGCTGCCGTTTCGCCGAGTAATGATGCGATCTCTTGGACAATACGCATTTGCTTGTCCACAACCTTGTCAGCGATCTCCACCGTCTGCGTGCGCATGGATTCTTTCTTTTCGCGCAACTCCTCTTCTTCGGTCACATCCTTTAACATACAGATAAGAATGTGGAATTCGCGGTCATAGAGGATCGTTTCATCGACATACCGCTTATATTCGGCAAGATAAGTACGCTCATCGTAGATGTTGCGGCCGGTGCTGCTGACATCCACAAACACTTTCGGGTCCATAATGCGGATGACCGGCTCACCGAGCACGTCGGATTCCTTGGAAATGTTGAGAATCTTCATAGCCGAGCGGTTGATCTGCTGAACCTCGAAGTTCTCGTTGATAACCAAAATGCCGTTGGGCGTGTTGTTGATGATGTAATCCGAGAAGTTTTCGGCACGCTCCATAAGGAAAGGCAGACACATGGAAATTTCTGCCTTGCCCTTGCAGACGGCAATGGCCTTTTCACGGCAGGTATCATAGCCGCACGAGCCGCAGTTAAGCTCAAGCTCCGGCTTGGTCTTGCCCATTTGGCGAAGCACGGAGAAGATCTCCTGCTCGGTCGGCTCGGCGCCCTCTTGAGGAATGACCGGCATGGGCTTGACAAGCTCCGCCGAATCCGGCATGGTAAAGTCGAAATCTTCGCTTCCGGCATAGGCCGTCACATCGGCATAACCCTTGATCTGGGACTTGTGCTGTTTTTCCATGACCGGACCGCCGATACAGCTTCCGGTACAGGCCGACATTTCGATAAAGCAGCGGTGAAGCTTGCCGTCGGCAATATCCTTTAACGCCGCAATGCAGTTTTCCGTGCCGTCGATCGCGATATATGTATAGTTTTTGCGGTCAAGAGACATGCTCTTTAAGATACCGCCGGTCGTCGGGAAAAGGCGTGTTTTGGACTTTTCCACATGGTCGAGCTTTTCTTCCGGCACAATATTCTTTTCCTTGAACATGCCCGAAAGCTCTTCAAAGGTCAAAACCGCGTCGGCATAGCCGTCGTAGCGGTCTGCTTCATCCTTTTTGGCAACGCACGGGCCGATAAATACGACCTTTGCGCCGGGATGACGCTTTTTGATGTCGGCGGCATGCGCCTGCATGGGCGACAGAACATCCGCAAGGAACGGCAGCGCTGCCGGAAAATGCTTCTGAATCAACAGGTTGACCGAATGGCAGCAGGAGGAAATGAGAATATCGCTTGAGCCTTCTTCGAGGATCCGCTCATATTCGGTTTTGACAATGGCCGCACCCACGGCAGTCTCCTCGGCGTCGGTAAAGCCGAGCTTCTGCAAAGCCTCACGCATACCTTCGATACCGATTCCGTCGTAGTTTGCGGCAAACGACGGAGCAAGAGAGGCATATACATTGCCGTCCTGCAAAAGCACCTTGACCTTTTCGGTGCTGTCTACCACTTCTTTTGCATTCTGAGGACATACGACAAAGCATTGTCCGCAGAGGATACATTCATTTTCCACAATATGCGCCTGGCTGCCCGAAAAACGAATGGATTTGACCGGGCAGTGGCGAATACATTTATAACAGTTTTTACAGTTTGATTTTTTCAGCTTTAAAGCTTCCGCCATAGGTAGTTATGCTCCCTTCCGCAAAGCATTGTGCGAATTCAGGTTAAGTATTTTTTAAGAATGGCGATACCCTTTACGGGTAAGATAGACGTCAGCCGGCATGAGCCAGTCGGTCTGGAGAATGTCAAAGCCGCGTTCGGCAAGCCAGCCCCAACCGTCGTCAGGGTCTCCGGCTATTGCAACATCATCGGTATGATGCGCGGAAATCACGGCACGATAATCGTAAACGATCGGGTTCACCCACACGGCAAGGCCGTTTGCATGCATAAAATCAAGATATTCTTTCCCGGCCACAGCCTTGTCCTCCGAATCAAAGAGAACCTCCGCTCCGGCAAGGTTGATGTTCCGCTTCATGAGCTTTTCACTGACCGTATCGGTATCCGATACAATCGGCATATACATAAAATCCGGCGCAACGCGTTCAAGCTCGGCAAAATACTTTTCCTCCGGCGAGGTCTTGACAATGACCTGCTCCTCCATGCCGAGACTCCGGATGACCGCCGAAATTTCCGGCATGGCCGTCCAGAATTTATCGACGTTGATAAAGCAGCGTCCCTTAAGGCGCGCCATCACATCGTAAAATGTGCTTACCGGATAGGTGGTCGGCGCGTCGTCAAAATTGCGGTAGCGCAGCTTTTCCACTTCGTCGCTTGTCATGTCGGCAATGAGCTTATCCGAACCGAGATGCGGATGCTCCATGCCCGGATGGAAGCAGTATAGCTTGCCATCCTTGGAAATACTCACGTCAAGCTCGACAATGTCTGCCCCAAAAGCGATAGCCGCTTCATAGGCTTCGACTGTGTTGCAGGGAACATTTCCTGCGGAAACGCCGCGGTGTGCGGCAAGGAGAATATGTTTTTTTGCCAGTGCGGATATAAGAGAATTCATGTTTTTTATTAGTCCTTTGCAAAATGCGGTTTTGATAAGCCTAAAGCTTTGTCAAAACTTCTTTATTGAAAAATTCTTCGGTATTTTCCGGTGTCAGCGAATGGAACTCGTCGTCGAGAAGCACGCAAACGCCTTCCTGACATCGGCCGAGACAAAAAGTGCCGGCAAGCTCGACCTTGTCTTTCAAATCATGTTCGGCGATCTTTTCTTGGAGCAGCTCAACTACCTGCCGTGAGCCTTTGATATGGCAGGAACTTCCGATACAAACAGTAATTTTCATGGTTCTGTCATTCCTTTCTTGTTCCGCAAAGTTTTATGCAAAGCAAGGCTTTGTCTCTTTACAGAAATCCAAGTATAATTATACGAGATTTGCCGGGGTTTGTCAAGCAAAACAGTCTGATAAACGATAAAAATGTTATAAAATCTACAACCGAAATTCAAAGCCACCCGTATACCACTCAACCGCACGCCGGAAAACCCGACCTGCGGCTGAGAGATACACTTGATAAAGCTATTTTATTCGTATTCCACAACGTTTACCCACGAGAGCAAGAAGTCACGCTCTTCGGGCTTGCCCTTAACGGACTGGGAAGCGGCAACGATCGGAAGCCACTTTTGAACGTACTGCTTAGCGGTATCGCTCTTCTTGCAGAACAGATCAAGGTACTTGTCGGCCTTGGCACGGTCGCCCTCCAGGCAGAACAGCAGATAGGTGCGCGCCACATCGGCGGAAGCGTTGCCTTGGGTGGCATGCGCCCAGTCGAGGATATACAAGCCGCCGTCCTTGGTAACGATGATGTTGGACGGGTTGAAGTCACCGTGGCAGACCTTGTCGTGCTTCGGCATGGATTCAAGGCGCGTATGAAGCTCATAGCGCGTGGTGGCGTCAAGATCCGTTTGGGTGATCTTGCGGTTCATCTTATCCTTTAGCTTGTTGAGCAGCGGCGCTTTCTTGGAGTGAACCAAAAGCTGGAGGTCAACAAACTGATCGAGATATTCGTCGAACTTATCGGGATTTTCCTTCATCAATTCGGCCATGGTCTTGCCTTCGATATATTCGGTAATGATAGCCCATTTGCCGTCAATCATCGTAACCTCAAGGACTTTCGGAATGGCAAGTCCCGTTTCTTCGATACGCGCTTGATTGAGCGCTTCGTTTAAGATATCCGCCTTGGAATAGTCGGAATCGAACACTTTGATAACGCGGTCACCGTCGCGGTAAACGGTCTTACCGGTGCGGACGGCAATAATTCTGTCAAGTTTCATAATAATGCATCCTTCCTATAATCTCTTAATCTCAAATGGAACGGAGTTGCTTAGATCACGTCGTGCTTGCCATAGTAAGCGTTGAGGTACATGCCCTTGATCTCGCTCATGAGCGGATAACGGGGGTTAGCGCCGGTGCACTGGTCGTCGAAGGCCTGCTCGGTCATTTCGTCAAGACGCGCAAGGAAATCGGCTTCATCCGGAACATAGTCGCGGATGGTCTTCTTAATGCCGACGCGCTCCTTGAGATCATCGATAGCGGCAATGAGGTTTTCGAGCTTTTCGGTGTCGTTTTTGCCCTTGATTCCGAGGTAATCGGCTACTTCTGCGTAACGAGCGAGCGTGTGCGGATGGTCGTACTGCGGGAAGGTACCCATCTTGGTGGGAACTTCAGCGGCATTGAAGCGGAGAACTTCGTCGATCATGAGCGCATTGGCAACGCCGTGCGGCAGATGATGGAACGCACCGAGCTTGTGAGCCATGGAGTGGCAAACGCCAAGGAATGCATTTGCAAACGCCATACCGGCCATAGTAGCGGCATTCGCCATCTTTTCACGGGCAACCGGATCGTTCGGGCCGTTATCGTAAGCGCGCGGCAGATATTCGAAGATCATCTTAAGGGCGCGTAATGCAAGACCGTCGGTGTAGTCGGTCGCCATCATGGAAGCATACGCTTCAAGTGCGTGGGTAACCGCGTCGATACCGGAGGCCGAGGTAAGACCCTTCGGTGCGGTCATGTGCATATCGGCGTCGATGATCGCCATTTTCGGCATAAGCTCATAATCGGCAAGCGGATATTTTACGCCGGTCTTTTCATCCGTAATAACGGCGAACGGAGTAACCTCACTACCGGTACCGGCCGAGGTCGGGATAGCGATAAAGTATGCCTTTTCGCCCATTTTCGGGAAGGTGTAAATACGCTTGCGGATATCGACAAAGCGCATAGCCATATCCATAAAGTCTGCTTCGGGATGCTCGTACAGAACCCACATGATCTTGCCGGCGTCCATAGCGCTGCCGCCGCCGATAGCGATGATAACATCCGGCGCGAAAGCGGTCATCTGAGCGGCGCCCTCTTTGGCGCAAGCAAGCGTCGGGTCGGGCGCAACGTGCGAGAAGGTGGTGTGGAGAATGCCCATTTGGTCGAGCTTGTCGGTAATCGGCTTGGTGTAGCCGTTCTGATATAAGAAGCTGTCGGTAACGATAAACGCCTTCTTCTTGCCCATCACATTTTTTAGCTCATCCAAGGCAACCGACAGGCAGCCTTTCTTCATATATACCTTTTCAGGCGCACGGAACCACAGCATATTTTCTCTCCTCTCGGCAACCGTCTTGATATTGAGTAAGTGCTTAACGCCAACGTTTTCGCTGACCGAGTTGCCGCCCCAAGAACCGCAGCCGAGGGTGAGCGAAGGAGTAAGTCTGAAGTTGTAAAGGTCGCCGAGACCGCCATGGCTGGACGGCGTGTTGACAACGATACGGCAGGTCTTCATGCGTTCGGCAAATTCATCGATCTTTGCGCGCTCGGTAACGGCGTTGAGGTAGATGGACGAAGTATGGCCGTAACCGCCGTCTGCGATGAGATGTTCTGCTTTGTCAAATGCGTCGTTCAAATCCTTTGCCTTGTACATGGCGAGAACCGGAGAAAGCTTTTCATGTGCGAATTCTTCGGAAATATCGACCGATTCCACTTCACCGATCAGGATCTTGGTAGCTTCTGGAACAGTGACACCGGCAAGAGCAGCAATGGTAACCGGCTTCTGACCGACGATCTTCGCGTTGAGCGCACCGTTGATAAGAATTGTCTTTCTGACCTTTTCGATTTCATCCGGCTTTAAGAAATAGCAGCCGCGATCGGCAAATTCCTTGCGAACAGCCTTGTAGACCTTTTCGTGAACGATGACCGACTGCTCGGAAGCGCAGATCATACCGTTGTCAAAAGTCTTGGAATGGATGATCGAGTTGACGGCAAGAAGAATGTCCGCCGTTTCATCGATAATAGCCGGTGTGTTGCCGGCGCCGACGCCGAGAGCCGGCTTGCCGCTGGAGTAAGCAGCCTTGACCATGCCCGGTCCGCCGGTTGCAAGAATGATATCGGCTTCCTTCATAACGAGGTTGGTAAGCTCAAGGCTCGGCACATCGATCCACGAAATGATTCCTTCGGGAGCGCCGGCCTCAACAGCGGCTTCGAGAACGATCTTTGCCGCTTCAATGGTGGAATGCTTTGCACGCGGATGAGGGCTGATGATGATGCCGTTACGCGTTTTGAGCGCAAGCAACGTCTTAAAAATAGCGGTCGAGGTGGGGTTGGTAGTCGGAATGACGGCTGCGATAACGCCGATAGGCTCGGCAATCTTCATCATGCCGCCTGCCTTGTCCTCTTCAATGACGCCGCAGGTCTTGGTATCCTTATATGCATTGTAAATATATTCGGAGGCGAAATGATTCTTGATGACCTTGTCTTCCACAATGCCCATGCCGGTTTCTTCAACAGCAAGCTTGGCAAGCGGAATGCGGGCTTTGTTTGCGGCTACAGCGGCAGCAAAAAAGATCTTGTCCACCTGCTCTTGCGTGTAGGTTGCAAACTTCTTCTGTGCTTCTCTGACACTTGCAATTGTGGCTTCTAAGGTTTCCACACTGTCAACCGTGCCATAGTTTTTCTTTTCCATGTTTATATCCTCCTAAAAGTTTTGTGAAAACAGGTTGTTTCTTTTCTTTGTTAAGATTTTAACACACTTTTCTTTTCCTGTAAAGTGTTTATTTAATATGCGGCCATATCAAAAATGATATAGTTATATTCCACAAAGATATCTCATTTCCCGTCCAAAAACTGTCTTTTTGCTGCAATAACCTCGTCGATAAAGCAATTATCGAGCGTCGAAAGCTTATAATCCTCGCGGAAGATCAGCACATCCTTATGCTTTTTTGGGTTTTCCGCCGGAATCTGTACCAAATGATATTTTTCGAGCAGATCCTCCGGCACAGGCGACACCCACATAAACGTATTCGGCACGCTTTCTAACAGCCGGAACTGGCTGCCGCGTTCAAACACGAACACATGCTTATCCACAAATTCCGAAAGCTCAGCCTTGCGCGCGTCCATAAGCGGCAGCGACGGTACATACGGGTCGGCATGGCTTATTTCGACAAAGGGCGCCAGCTCCTTGGGTGCAACGTTCTTTTTCTTTGCAAGCGGCGATTTTTCCGATGCAAGCAATACATACGAGAATTCGGCAAGCAAGCGGCTTGTCAGATTCTTTTCGGCAAATTTGCGTTCAAAATAAGGCTCGTATATGCTCTGATAGCGCACAATGCCGATATTGTATTCCTCCTTGGCCACGTTATCGATGGTACGCATGGAATTGGTTTCTTTATAGAAAATATCGCAGGGAGAATCGGTATCGATATGCTTGGAAAACTCGGTAAACGCATAGGAAATATAGCTGGCACGCGGCACGCAGGCCGAAAACCTCTGTTTTTTAGTGCGTGCGTTGCGGTATAGTTCCTCAATTTCATCCACTTCGCGGATAATGCGTCTTGCGTATTGCAGAAATTCCTCACCGTCCGGCGTGACAGAAATTCCCTTGGTAGTGCGCTCGAAAATAACAATGCCGAGCGATTCCTCAAGTTCCTTCACGGCGCGGCTGAGATTCGGCTGTCCCATATACAGGTTTTCCGCCGCCTTGCTTATCGATTTGGTCTTTGCGACCTCCACAGCGTATTTCAAATGTAAGATGTTCACGCGTTCACTCCTTTCTGATTTTCTTCTATTATACCCGAAATTTGTGCCGAAATTTTTCGATTATCGGATAACTTTGATGTCTGTCTTGTCGACGTCTAAGCAGTTTTTGCCGGTATACACCTCAAAAACGCCCGGTTCGACGTCAAATTTTCCGTCCGGACCGTAATAGCCAAGCTCGTCAAAGCCGAGCTTGAATGTGATTTCCGCCGTTTCGCCCTTTTTGATAAACACTTTTTCAAAGCCTTTCATCTCGCGAACGGGGCGCGTCATTTTGGATAATTTGTCGTGGATATAGCACTCGGCTACCTCCTTGGCGTCATAGTCGCCGACGTTCTTTACGGTAATCGATATTTCGAACTTTGCTCCGCTTTTGAGATCGTCATAGCGAAGCTCCGGCGTCTTTGCCATCGGCTTCGAATATTCAAACTTCGTATAGCTCAAGCCGTAACCGAACGGATATAGCGGCGAACCGTAGCAATCCTCGTAATTGTGGAAAGCGTACTCATCGCTGTAATAATAATCGTTGACCGGACGTCCTGCGCCTTGGAAATTGTAATAAAGCGGCACCTGACCGGTTACACGCGGGAAAGTGATCGGCGTTTTGCCGGACGGGCAGGCATCGCCGAAAAGGAGGTCGGCAACAGCCGGGCCGATGGCGTTTCCGCTGTGCCATGCATAAAGAATTGCGTCAAAATAAGGTTCGGCGCTCTGAAGCGCAAGCGGTCTGCCGCATGCGAACACACCGACCACCTTTTTGCCGGAAACACGCGCCGCCTTGGCAAGCGCCATAAGCTCCTCCGGCAGCTCGAGATCCGAAAGGCTTCTTGCCTCGCCCGATACATTGCGCGTTTCGCCGAGCGCCAGCACGATAACGTCGTGACGGCGCATTTCCCGTTCTGCTTCAAGCGGAATGAGCGAAGAAACATATTTCACATTCTCGCCCGCTTTTTCCATGGCTTCCTTTATCGTGACCGTCCATTCGCTCTTGGCTAACGTCCAACAGCCCATAACGTTTTTCTGATCCTCGGCAAACGGCCCGGTAAGACAAATGTCCGCGTTCTTGGCTAACGGCAGCACACCGTCGTTCTTTAACAAAACTGCGCATTCGGTGGCAATTTCCTTTTCAACGCGCATGTGCTCTTGGTAATCGACCTTCATATCGCCGATATAGGGACGGTCGAAAAGTCCTGCCGCAAGTTTAATGCGTAGAATACGGCGAACCGATTCATCTAACCGCTCCATAGGCACTTCGCCCTCGGCAATCAGCTCTTCCAGGTGGTCGATATAACAGTTGTCCACCATGTCCATGTCAAGACCGGCATTGAACGCAAGCTTTGCGCATTCCTTGCCGTCCTCGGCGACGCCTTGGTTGACCATCTGATAAATCGAACCCCAGTCGCTGATAATATAACCCTTGAACCCGAACTCACCGCGCAGAATATCCGTAAGCAGATACTTGCTCGATGTGGTCGGCTGACCGCTGATCTCGTTGAAGGATGACATGACCGTCGAAACACCGGCCTTGACGGCTTCATGAAACGGCGGCAAGTAAACGTTGCGCAGCGTGTAGTCCGAAATTTCGGTTCTGTGGTAATCGCGGCCGCCCTCCGAAGCGCCGTAGCCGACATAATGCTTGGCACACGCCACGATCTTGCCCTCATCGGCCATATCCTCTAATGTTTCGCCTTGGAAGCCTTTCACGGCTGCCGCCGCGCATTTTCCGTCAAGATACGGATCCTCGCCCGCTCCTTCGATGACGCGCCCCCAACGCGGATCGCGCGCAATATCCATCATCGGCGCAAACGACCAGTGTACGCCGTCAGAGGCGGCTTCACGGCCGGCAGCAGCAAAGGATTTTTCCACTAAATCCATATTGAACGATGCCGCGCAGGCAAGCGGAATCGGGAAACCGGTATTGTGTCCGTGAATGATATCTTTTCCGTTGATGACCGGAATGCCGTGCGGTGATTCTTCAACGGCAATACGCTGAAGCTCGTTTAACATTTCCACCTTTGTGCTGTAATTGCTGTGACCGGCATACGCGTCGCCGGCCAAGATCAGAGACCCCACCTCGCCGCGGCGGATCTTTTCTTTGATGACCTCGATATCGCCGATCAAGGCAACCTGCGTTACCTGTCCGATCTTCTCACGAAGCGTCATGCTTTGAAGCAACGCTTCAACTTTCCGGGATATCTCTTTTTCATATTCCGTATTTTTGCTCATTTGTATTCTCCTTTGCACTGCCTCGCATCGTAAATGCGTATCTTGCAGCATTTTTATTAAACTTCACAAGCAAGTGTGCCATTTTGTTCTTTCACCGGCACAAATATCATCTTTTCCGGCTGTTTATAAAAAGCCGGATCGTTAGGCGAATGAATCGACAAATATAAATTTCCGTCAAACGCCTTGAAAATCATGCCATGTCCGCCGTCACAGTTTCCGGTCATTTTGGAGGAAAACAAAAGCTCCGGCTCTTGAATCCACGTTCCGTCCACTTTCCCGTTTTCACTGTGAGCAATTCCGACACAGTATTTTCCCTGCATATCGAAATTCGACCAAAGCATAAGCAAATTTCCATCTACCGTATCGTATAAAAAACAGCCGTCCGTAATTTTACCGGCCGCCCAGGACGGCGCGTCGCCGCGGAACAATTCAACCGGTTCGGATACAAAATGCGTCAGATCTTCCGACAGCTTTGCTGCCGCCATACGTCCGACTCCATCGTCCGTGCTTGTCCATTCATGTACGAAAATCATCCACGGTGTACCGGCTTTATCCACATACAGCGTACCGTCGATCGAATCCCAATCCCGCGGTGTGATAGTACCGTCCGTGATTTCGGCAAACGGACCTTCGGGAGAATCGGCACGCAGAATTGTGCAGCCGTGATGCCCGGTCAAATCGGAACGATAGGTGGCAAACATATAATACCTGCCCTTGTATTTGTGCACCTCGGGAGCCCAATGGTCTTGCACGGCGTGCGGCGGATTGATGTAAACGGGTTTCTCCGAATGCTTCCATTCACCGTCAAGCCTTCCGCTTTTGTTGATATATAAGTCCCACACGGAGCTTGCCCAGCTTCCCGTGTCGATTCCCGTACCATAGGCATAATAAACGCCGTTTTCCACTAAAATAAAGGGATCTCTCAAATGCTCAATGCCGTTTTGCAGGATCATTTTCTGCGTTCTCCTTGTTTGCACTGGCTTTTTCTTATATTATAACACAACTTTTCGATTCAGGCAAGAGTTAATTCTCGTTTTGATTCAAGCTTGTTTTCACGTTTTCTCTAAAAACGCTGTTTTCAGGCAGCCATGATTCACTTCGCTTTACGAAAGGCGAACCGTGTCGTTCAGAAGGACGGTATCTTCGTACACGTCGATCTGCTTTTCCGCCGCCGTGCAGACGGTATTGCTTTGTAAGACGGTTTTCGATTATCATACTTTCTGCATATTCAAGCGTCTCCTTTTTTCAGTACAGCAATATCTCGCCCGTTATCGGCATTTTCGGAAGCTCAAACAGCTTGTATGCGTTCTCTGTTTCGGAAGCTGTCAGAACCGTGTTCAGACGCATCCTTCCTCCTTCAAAGAGGACGCAGTTTAACTGTTCGGGAGCGTCAAGCACGGCTATCTGTACGCCGCAGGCTGTTTCCATCTCAAAATTTGCAAGAAAGATGCCGTTCCCGCGCTGCCATACGGATATCCTGTGATAAGAGCGGACAAACACGCCGAGTGTATCCCTTGAGAGCCATCTCAAAAGCTTCTTGATTCCCTGATTGCGCGGCAGCGCACACGCCCACGAGAACGGCATAAGACCGTCCACGGCGATTCTTCCTCCAAGCTCATTTTCAAATATACCGCTGCACATTCCGCGGTGTTTACCGTTAAAATCAACGGCTTCGGCAAGATATTCCGCCTTCTCGTTCGTTTTTGTAAAAGCGGTAACGGCACCGCAATAACCGAACGACTGCCGGACATCCCGCAGGATTTTTCCGGGATAATTCAACGGATGCTCCAGATCCTGTCCGTAGGTCTGCTTATAAAATTTATCCGAAGCCTTGAATCCGAGGTGCTTTTCATAGCCTTTTTCGCAAAGAATTTCAAGTGCGTCCGCATCCATGAGAACGCCTTTGGCTAAAACGGTTCTTATTTCATACTCCGTC
>ERZ773136.537-NODE-537-length-42141-cov-12.068978_pt1 | contig 42141 bp, 33 predicted proteins | sample MGYA00580855_ERZ773136 | MGnify/ENA primary metagenome ERZ773136 (study PRJEB29015, sample SAMEA2737860) | human gut metagenome | biome: human gut; feature: human-associated habitat; material: faeces | place: China | collected 2012 ... | reverse complement strand
AAGCTGCTCGCAGAAAATGCCCGCGCTGTCCGGCACGGCGATGACCGTGCAGCCGGAGGCGGCCAGCACCTCCGCCGCTGCGCGCAGCTTCGGCAGGGGCGGCTGTGTGGACGCTCCGCACAGATACGGTTCGCAGTCCGGCACGGCCGCCGGGCTCAGCGGCAGCAGGACGGCGTGTTCTCCGCTTAGCGCCTGCACGCGGCGCAGGAACTGTGTGATGGCGGCCGGGTCTGCGCCGAGCACGCCGATGTGAGGCTGATCCTGTATCTGCATGATGGACATCTCCTGACGAAAAAAGTCTCCGCGAAGCGGGTATGACCCCATCTTAGCGGAGACTGTGATCCGTCCGGCAACGCTTTGGCATCGAAACGGCATCATTGTGCGTTGAAATACAAAGTATTTTCCACGCGCCACGCCGGCAGGGAAAAGGCCGTGTCGGCGTCCGGGTCATAAAACTGCAGGTAGTCGGTGATGCTGCTGTCCATGCCGTCGTTGTAACTGCCCTCGTTTCCGGCGTTGAGCAGCTGCAGGGGAACGGTGTTTCCACCGCTTGTGCGCAGACCGAGCATTTTTTTCGCCGCTTCCGGCATCGGGATCTGCACCTCGTCGTACGGCACGCCGAGCGCGGCCGCGACCGTGGCGCCGACGCGGGTTTCAAACACGCGCAGCAGGTAATCCCACAGGTCGTTCTGCCGGATCTGGAAGGCATAGCTGTCCGAAAACGTATAACTGAGCGCCAGAACGCAGCCGGTCGCATCGTCAAGCAGGAAGGACGCCGTATCGCCGCGCGGATTGCTCAGCGCGATGCCCCAGAGGACGAAGCCGCTGCCGTAGCTCGCGTACTGGACGGTCGCGCCCTCCTCCACGGAAAAGCCGCCGCCGAACAGCGCGCTGTCCTTTTCCAGCGCGCCCAGCAGCTCCTGCGCGTACTGCGTCATCTCGGCCAGCGTGTGCGCCGCGGCGCTCTCGTCGAGCTCGACGGGGTCCTCGGCACCGTAAAACAGGTTCTGCATGCCGTCGGTCAGTTTCCGGCGCAGAACGGTGGCCGGCCCCTGCTCGTCGCCGGTGCTGAGGGAAAACGCCGTGTCCTGATCCGCGCGGTCGAGCCGCGCGGCCACAAGGTTTGGCAGGAAAAATCCGCCCGCCGCGATCGCCAGCACGAGCGCGACTGCCAGCGCGGTGCGCATCCACGGCTTCATATGCGGCCTCCTTTCAGCTCCACGGTCACGACCGTGCCGTTGCCGACGCGGCTCTCAAACTGCATCGTGCCGCCGTGCAGCTGCACGATCTCATTGCACAGCGACAGACCAAGGCCCGCGCCGCCCTGTGCGCGCGAGCGCGACTTGTCCACGCGGTAAAACGCCTCCGTCAGGTGCGTGAGCGCCTCCGGCGGGATGCCGCGGCCGTTATCGAGCACGCGCACGCGGCAGCCGTCGGGCAGCATCTCCTGCCAGACGTAGATGTAGCCGCCGTTGTCGAGCGCCTTGCGGGCGTTGTCCATGAGGTTGACGAGCAGGGTTTTAAATAGGTCCGGCTCCAGAAAGCACATGCCCTCCGCCGTGCGGTACTGCAGGGCGATGCCCTTCTGGGCGTACACGCGCTTGAGGTGCTCCAGAAGTCCCGCCACCAGGTCGGCCGGGCTCGCGGGTACGAGCTGGAGTTTCGACTGGTCGAGCGAGAGCATGTCCAGCAGCTTCAGCCCCAGCGCTTCGAGCCGCTTGCCCTCGGAGAAGATATAGTTTGCCGCGTCCATCTGTTCGTCGGGCGTGAGCACCTGACTGCGCAGCAGGTCAGCATAGCCGATGATGGAGGTCATCGGTGTTTTCATCTCGTGCGAGAAGTCGGCCATGAACCGCTCCTGCAGCGCCATGCTCTCCTGAATGCGGTTGACGTTCTGCTCGAGCTGCCCGGCCATGCGGTTGAAGTCGGCCGCGAGCTGCCCCACCTCATCGCGCGAGCGCACGGGCGCCCGGTAGCTGAGATTGCCCCTCGCCAATTCCCGCGATGCGCGGGAAAGCGTGCCGAGCGGGCGCGTCAGCAGATAGGACGTGAGCCACGCTACGGCTGCGCCGATGGCGATGAGGATCACGAACGTCGTGTGGTACGCGCGCTGCTGCGTCTGGCGCACGGTATAGGTCTCCGTCACGTCGAACGCGAGCTGGACGGTCGTGCCGTCGGCCGTGGCGCCGAGCATGAGGTAGTGCCGGCCGTTGCCGGTGCGCACGATGCGCGTGAGCCCGTCGCCGCCGTCGGACGGCTCCGGCGCGGCGTCGAGCAGCGCGGTGTCGCCCATTGTGGTCATCTGTGCACCGGATCGGATGCGCGCTGCCGTGCTCGACCCGCCGCTGCCGAGCTTGTGCAGCACGAGCGCGACGGTGTTGGCCGCCGTGCCGGGCGAGGCATTGTCGCCGAGCAGATCCAGCACGTCCACGACCATGCGGTAGGTCTGCACGGCGGCGTCGCGCTCGCGGTCGATCGACGCGGAAAACGACTGCGCGATCATGAGACTGCCGCCGATGCCGTACGTCAGCGACAGCAGCAGCACCATGGCGATGGTGAGCTTTGCGCGAAACTTCATGCGCTCATACCTCCAGCCGGTAGCCGACCTTGTTCACGGCCAGCAGCCGGTTTTCCCAGCCGACCTTTTTGCGCAGCCGCTGGATGTGCAGATCCACGGTCTTGCTGCCGTAGCTGTACTCGCCGCCCCAGACGTGCTCATAGATCGTCTCGCGGTAGAGCGCGGTGCCGGGGTTGCGCGCGAAAAACAGCAGCAGGTCATATTCCTTGTGCGTCAGGCTGATCTCCTCTGCGCCGCGCCAGACCTGCATGGCGCGCGTGTCGATGCGCAGCCCGCCGATCTCGATCACGGCATCGGTCTTGTTGTAGCGCCGCAGCACGACGTCCACGCGCGCGAGCAGCTCCACGACCTCGAAAGGTTTGACGATATAGTCCTCCGCGCCCATGCGCAGGCCGCGCACCCGGTCGTCGACCGAGCCGCGCGCAGTCAGGAAAATGACCGGGATGCCCAGCGGGCGGATATATTCCATGAGCTCGAAGCCGTCGGCGTTCGGCAGCATCACGTCGAGCAAAATAAGGTCAAATACATTCCGCTCCAGAATATCCGCTGCGGCCAGCCCGTCGTACACGCACATGCAGTGATAGCCGGCGCGGGTCAGGCTCATCTGGATCAGGTCGCAGATCGGTTTCTCGTCGTCCACGATCAGGATCTGGATCATGCTACCGCCTCCTTCGGGTCAAAATTACATTGTTTCGGCATCAAAACGGCATCCGCCGCCGGCACTTCAGGGTGATCTAATTATAAAAGTATGTGCGAGCGTGTGTCAAACCAAATCGACAGGGAAAATGTGCATGCTTTCCGTAATTTACATTTTGCAGCCGCGGTTTTGTTTCTACTTACCCTTGCGGGTAGAGTTAACCGCGGGAAACTTCGTTTTTTGTCCAAAATAGGGTTGCAAAATACGATACGTTGTGATACGATAACCGTGTTAAATTCTACCTGGTTTCAAAATGCGGCAATCGTGTTGTCGAAGGCAAGAATTTGCAACCAAAAAATTTTTATGGAGGAAGAAAGCATGTCCAAGAAAAGAACCCTGACAATCGTGCTGACGCTTCTGGTGGCAGTCTGCCTGCTCGCCACGACTGCTCTGGCGGCCGTTGTGCCGTCTACCCCGTCGATGCCGTCGGCACCGTCGGGTGCGACCGCGCCGTCCACCCCGGATGACCCGACCGCGCCGATCCAGCCGTCTCAGCCCTCTCAGCCGAGCCAGCCGTCTCAGCCGAGCCAGCCGTCTCAGCCTTCTCAGCCGAGCCAGCCGTCTCAGCCGTCTCAGCCGAGCCAGCCGTCTGAGCCCGAACTGAAGTTCATTGACGTGAACGAGGGCGATTGGTTCTACAATTCCGTGATGTGGGCCGTCAAGAATGGTGTGACCGTTGGCACGACCCCGACGACTTTTGAGCCCTACACCGCCTGCACCCGCGCCCAGATGATCGAGTTCCTGTGGAACGCTGTCGGCAAGCCGGCTGCGACCATCAAGTCCGTTCCGTTCACCGACGTTCCGGAGTCTGGTAGCGACGATTACTGGTACGAGGATTCTCTCCTGTGGGCCTACGAGGCAGGTATCGTTGCCGGCACGAATGACGGCAGCACGTTCAGCCCGGATCAGGTCTGCACCCGTGCTGAGATGATCAGCTTCATCGCCCGTCTGCTGTCGGACGGTGCAACCGCTGATATGCCGTTCGTTGACGTTCCGGCCAGCGCCTGGTACTATAACGAAGTGCAGTGGGCATGGGCCAACGGCCTGACTGTCGGCACCAACGATGGTACTACGTTCAGCCCGGACAACGCCTGCATCCGCGCGGAGGCTGTTGAGTTCCTGTACAACGCGTTTGCGGAAGTTGAGTAAACAGTCTGTGCTCAATTCAATGTTTTTCTATCAGAACTTCGGTTGCTAATAGACAAATCATAGGTTCCTAAAGCACAAAGAAGAGATGGGAAAACCTCATCTCTTCTTTTTTAACATATTGAACTGACAAATTTAGAGAGAAAAACACAGAAAAGGAGTTGATGTGAGTCGTGAAAGCGACCCGATTCGCGAACAGAGCCTGGGCTTTTGTGCTGGCCGTCCTGATGACGCTGACACTCATTGCCCCGCAGGCGCTGGCTGCGAACACTGTAGACCCCGTCAAGCCCGCTGGCGATAAGATCATTGTGAGCCAGACGGATTACACGCTGGTTGAAGGCGTGACGGAATCTGATGTCTTTCTGAATACCAAGGAAGGCAATGCACAGATCGCCGGCTTTATGACGACGATCGCACCGGGTGCGAAGGCAACATTCAAGGCTTCGTATAACGGTTATTATACTGAAGGCAGCACGCCCGCGTCCCGTAAGGACAAGGCGGCTAACCTGGCCTGGAGCATGGAAAGAACCACGCAGCAGGCTGCCAACTACGTCAAGGCCACCGGCGGCAACGTCATCATGGCCATGAACGGCGACTACTACAACATGCAGACGCTGCAGCCGACCGGCTACCTGATCATGGAAGGAAATGTTATCCAGACAGGCAACGGTGGCACGTGGGAGCCGTACTTTGCGGTTTTGAAGGACGGTTCCTATGCCATTCGTGACGCCGGTGTGGATTGCTCCGACGTCCTGGAAGCAATTTCCGGACCGTTCTATCTGATCAAGGACGGGGTGATCCAGTATAACGGTGATGATCTTATGCCGCGTAACTCCATCGGCCTCAAGGCAGACGGCACGGTCGTGACCTTTATGGCCGACGGTCGTCAGAGCCCGTATTCTGTCGGTATGTCCCTCAATGATCAGGCGGAGTTTCTGGCGGCGCAGGGCGTGGTGACAGCGCTTTATCTCGACGGCGGCGGCTCTGCCACCTGCGCCACCAAGCGCGAGGGCACCAGCGACCTGACCATCCGCAACCGCCCGTCCGACGGTGTAGAGCGCACGGTTGCCAGCGCCCTGCTGCTGGTCTCCACGGCGGAGAACGACGGCGTGTTCGATCATGCCTCCCTCTCCCCGAACAATACGATCTACACGCCCAACAGCCAGATCCAGTTCTCGGCCATCGGTGTGGACGCCAACGGCGGCCATGCCGAGCTCCCGGAGAATGTGACCTGGACGGTCGCGGACGCCAAGAGCGGCACGATCGACGCCAACGGTCTGTTCACGCCCGCGAAGAACTATAAGGGCGATGTGACGGCCCGCCTGCTTGTGGACGGTGTCGTCAAGGGTACGACGACCGCGAAGATTGCGGACATTACGGATCTGTACTTTGGCAGTTCATCGGTCTCGCTGGACTTTGGTGCCACGTCGGATCTCGGTCTCGTGGCCAAGTGCAAAGGTATGGATATCGTCTACAAGGCCGGTGACTTCGATTGGACGATCAAGTCCAAAACGGATGGCGTGTCGGATAAGGATGTCGGCCACATGGACGGTAACACGTTCGTGGCCGGTACCGGCAGCAGCACGATGAACGCGGCTGTCACGGTTACTTACGCAAACGACCGCTCTAAGTCTGCGGAGGTCAGCGTGGAGATCGGCAAGGTGCCGGTGACGCTCATGGACTTTGAGCCCATCAACGGCCAGCGCCAGACCTGCGCGCACTACCACTGGGGCAAATCCGATTACGTGGATAACAACATGAATCCCGATGGCGGCTACATCGGCAAAGTGTCCCCGATCACGGTCACGACCAGCGGCACGTATTCCGACAATCCGACGACGGCGGTGCTCAAAGCGCCCTACCGCTTCACGGGCAACTGGGACACCGCTGTCCCGGCTGCGGACATTTTCCGCGCCAACGGCTATACCTATTATCTCTGGCCGAATGGAGCCATGGATGAGTATCGTTGCGGCAATTTGAAAACGACTACAGCAGCGGAAGGCGGACAGGTTCGCTTCGGCGAATACTCCTTGGAATTGGACTATGACTATGCCTCTTACAACGGGAAATCAAACGCCAACTACTACATCCGCTATTGCGGCGATCAAATAAAGATTGAGGGCTATCCTACAGAAATCGGTGTTTGGGTCTATGCTCCGGAAGGAACGCCGGATTATATTCTTGCTTGCGACGTTTACTACTGGGACGGAAGCGATTATAGCCTTAAGAATTGTTACTTGACAGCACAGAGCACCTCACCAAAAATCACGTGGTCTGGCTGGATGTATTGCAAATCTACGGATATTCAGTCGCTTTGGCAGTATCAAGATCCGGAGCATCCCCTGAGCATCATCCCTGGACAGGGTGTGCTTTGGCTGTCATATCAGCCGGCAAACATGCCTACGGGCAAACGCAATGGTACGGTGTACTTCGATAATTTGCGCGTTGTTTACGGCACAAACCTCGACGACCTGGATAACCCGGTCATCGATGAAATGACGGTCAACGGCCAGACACTCACGAGCGACGGCGCCACCGTCATCAACGCCAACTCGATCGAAGCAATCGCAAAATATCATGATGTGGACGGTCAGAACCGCTCCGGCATCAACGCACAGGCGACGACGGTCAAGATCGACGGCGAGCCGATCACGTCAGCGGATTGTTCCGACGCAAATGCGACTGTCCGTCTGAATCTCCAGAACGGCAAGCACACCATGACGGTCTCCGTGTCCGATGCGTTCGGCAACACGGTCGAAAAGACCATGGCCTTTGTCGTTGCCGGCGATATGCAGGACACGGCCACGGTCAGCGTCAGCGGATCGAACTTTGTCCCGCTCGGCGGCGACTATACGCTGACGGTCACGGCGGACGGCAAGGTCAAGTCTGCGGACATCACGATGCTCAACCTCAACGATGACATCGGCCAGCCGACGGTGACCTATGCCAACGGTGTGACCGGCGAACTGGTGTATACCAAGACCGGCTTTAAGAAGGCCATGCTGACGCTGCACCTTGAGTCGGCGGCCCCGGTCGAGGGCGAGCTGGCCACACTGGCCTTCCAGATCGACGCCGGCCTGGACACGACGGTCAACCAGTTCACGTACACGGTGTCCAACATTGCGCTCACCGCAGCGAACAGCAAGACCTACACGGCGGCCCAGGCGGCGGTGCGTCTGCCGCTGTCGGCGTACTACAACATTCAGCCCGGCCCGCAGGCGGTCGGCATGTCCAGCGTGATCGCGGTCTATGAAAAGGACGGCAGTCCCGCCGCCGGTGTGACCGTGTATCTCGACGGCAACGAGATCGGCAAGACCGATGCCAACGGCCTGCTTCAGACCGATGCCATGAAGGCCAAGGAAGTCGGCACGGTCTGCACGCTCACGGCCATCGGCACAAAGGGCGTTGGCGAGGCGACGAAGGTCACCGTTCTGGCGGACGCTGCCGGCACGGAGTATACAGGCGTCAATCTCAACGCGTCCGAGAGCAGCAGCACGAGCCAGAACATCAGCTGGCTGTCCGGCATCGGCACGGCCGGCAAGGCAGTCGTTCAGTACCGCGTCAAGGGCACGGATGCATGGCAGACGGCCGATGGCACCTCTACGCTCACCGGTTTCTCCACCTCCAAGGATGCGGCTTATATCAACACCATTCAGCTCACGGGCCTGACGGCCGGCACGGACTATGAGTTCCAGGTCGGCGACGGCAGCACCTGGTCGGATACACACTACTTCCGCACGAGTGCCGCTGCGCAGGACACCACGGCCTTCGTCGTCATGGGCGACACGCAGATGTCCGGTGACCGTGAGGCGGATGCCGAGAGCATCGCGATCCTCGACGCGCTCGGCAATCTCGTCAAGGACAAGCAGGTCGATTTCGGCCTCCAGACGGGCGACTATGTCGACAACGGCACCAACTACGCCATGTGGGCCGAGATGCAGGAAGCGTTTAACCACACGTTCCTGAACGTGGACTTCATCCACACGCTCGGCAACCATGAGTACTACGGCGACTTCAGCGGCGGTGTTGCCAGCAATATCCTTCAGCTCCCGAGCAGAGACTACTACTCCGTGGAGTATGGTGATGTCTATGTTGCCGTCATCAACAATGGCGCCGACCTGAGCGTAGCCTGCGAATGGCTCAAGCAGGACGCGGCGCAGAGCACCTGCATGTGGAAGGTCCTGTCCATCCACCAGCCGCCGTATTACACGAACGCCAAGGGCGGCAGCGAGCGGTTCCATGAGCAGATCCCGGCTGCGGCAGAGGCTGCCGGCATCGACGTGGTCTTCTCCGGTCATGACCACTCCTATGCACGCATCATGGCCAAGGACGGCGAACCCGTCACAGAAAACGGCGTGACCTATTTCATTTGCGGCGATCTGGGCGAGAAGTCCAAAAACATCAACTATGCGATGACCTCCGATTTCTCGTTCGCGTACAAAGAGCAGGACTACGCGGGCCTGATCATGTACGTCACGGCCAACGGCAAGGAAATGACGATCACCGCTTACGACAGCAAGGACGGCCGTGTGGTCGATTCCACGACGCTGCAGTCCCGCTGCTCGAAGGGCCACCAGCTGACGACCTACCAGAATGGCAAGTCTGCCTGTGCGGTCTGCGGCAAGCTGATCGACGTCAAGGACGCGCAGTACACCGGCTGGATGACCGTTGAGGGCACCGAGCAGCAGATGTACTTCCTGGCTGGCGACTATGTCACCGGCTGGCAGCAGATCGGCGAGAAGATGTATCACTTCGGCGATGACGGCATTGCCCACGTGACCGAGACGGTCGATACCCGTACCTGCACGAAGTACGGTTGGCTGGAGACCACCTGCAAGACCTGCGGCGCCGTTCATCACAGTGCATCTCTCTGGCCGGAGGGCCATAAGTGGGATGATAACCATGTCTGCACGAAGTGCGGCTTCGTAGGCAGGGATATCTCCAAGGCGGAAGTCAAGGCATATGACGCCGTTTACAACGGCGGCAGCACGCCGTGCTATGTGAAGGCCACCTATGAGGGACAGGCGCTGACGGTCAAGACCAGCGATGCGGGTGTTGACGGCTATGTTTCCTATTCCAACAATACGAAGGTCGGCTATGGTACTGTGACGATCCGCGGTATGGGCGATTATTACGGCACCGTGTCCGCCCAGTATAAGATCGTACCGCCTGTTGTCACCGGCGTTTCGGTGACGGATGTCGGCCAGAAGCGCCTGACCGTCAGCTGGAGCCCCGCGCTGGGTGCGGAAAACTACCGTGTGGAGATCAGCCGCGATGGCGGCACCACGTGGGAAAAGGTGGACGTTATCGCGCAGACAAGCATTGTGGTTACGGGCCTGAACCCGTCGACGGAGTACAGCTTCCGTGTGTATGGCTGCACGAAGATCGGCAATGATTGGTTCAAGTCTCAGCATTATTCCAGTGTCGTCAGCGCGACGACGCTCAACGCCGACCAGTACGCACCGTCCGAGCAGTTCAAGGACATCAGCGCGAAAGTCGACGGACAGACGATCTCCGGCATGCAGTCCGGTGCGGATCAGTACCTGTTCCTGCCGGCCAGTGCGGACCTGAGCAAGCTCGCTCTGACGGTCACGACACAGAACAGCGACGAGCTCAAGATCGAGCTGCAGGGTGCCAAGGGCACGCAGACGCTCGACGGTGCTGCCGTGGACGTCACCAAGCTGGCGGATGTGCAGGACGGCCTGTATGACCTCACGGTCCTCGTCAACGGCCAGAAGGCTGCGGTTGTGCACATCGCACAGTCGGCCAACATCAATGCGCTCTACATCACGAGCGACGACCCGGCCGCAAAGGGCAGAGACTTTGTCGATGCCAGCAAGTCCAACATCGCGACCGGCAAGCTGCTCGTCGTAGACAAGGACGGCAAGACCGTGTATGACGGTGCGCTCACGCAGCTCAAGGCGCGCGGCAACACCACCTTCACAAACGCCGAGAAGAAGTCCTACCAGATCAAACTGGACGGCAAGTCAGACCTGATCGCCTGCGGCGAGAAGGTCAAGACCTGGACGCTGCTCGCCGGCTCCCACGACGCAACGCTCATGCGCGACAAGATGTTCAAGGATCTTGCCAAGTCGCTCGGCATGCCGTACACGGCCAGCACCGACTGGGTGGATCTGTACTACGACGGCGTGTATCGCGGCACATACATCGTCAGTGAGAAAAACTCCGTCAACAAGACGGGCGTCAACATCACCGATATGGAGGAGGCTTACAAAGATCTCAACTCCGGTTACGGTGAGAACGCTTCCACGGCGCTGGCCGAGAACAAGTACGGCCAGACCTATCAGTACACCACGGGTCTGACCGAGCCGGAGAACATCACTGGCGGCTACCTGCTCGAGCTCAACGGTACGAAGCTCGACGAAAGCTACAACCCGAAGTATGACGAGGCCAGCGGCTTCATCACCGGTAAGGGCTCCGCGATGAATGTCAAGAGCCCCGAGTATTGCGGCAAGGACGCAATGGCCTATATCAGCGAGTACTATCAGGAGTTTGAGGACGCCGTCTACGCGAAGGATGCCGACGGCAACTTCACCGGCTACAATGCGCAGACCGGCAAGTACTACTATGAGTACTGCGATCTGAACTCTCTGGTCCAGGCTTACCTGATGCAGTACCTGTCCGGCAATTCGGACGCATTCTACTCCTCGTTCTTCTTCTACAAAGACGTGGACGGCATCATGTACGCCGGCCCCGTCTGGGATATGGAACTGACTGGCGGCGGCGGCTGGTCCGGCATTATTACCTCGGACAACACCTTCATTAACGGCCGCTACCTCGCAGAGGCGCTCATCAAGATCCCCGGCTTCCGCGCCGCGGTGAGCAACTACTATCACAACACGTTCCTGGCGCAGGCGCAGGCGCTTGTCGGCGACAACGGCAAGGTTCAGAGCTACTACAACCGCATCTCGGCCAGCGCTGCGATGAACTATCGGCAGTGGCCGCTGATTCGTGTCGGCAAGCCGAGCTCGGATAATCATTTTTGGCCCAGTGGTACGACTTATACCGATACCGTCACGGATCTCAACACCTGGCTGACCGCGCGCATTGCAAAGATGAGCGCAGAGTTTAATTACACCTGGGACAATGGTGTTGTGACGAAGGAGCCGACTTGCTCCGAGTACGGCGTTCGCACCTACACCTGCGAAAATGGAAACATTATGCTTGAGAGCATCCCGCTCAAGCCGCACACGCCGGAAGTGATCCCGGCGAAAGCCGCGACCTGCACAGAAACCGGCCTGACCGAGGGCAGCAAGTGCTCGGTCTGCGGTGAAGTGCTCACGGCGCAGGAAGTGATCCCGGCGCTTGGCCACAAGGAAGTGGTCGACCCGGCGAAGGCTGCGACCTGCACGGAGACCGGCCTGACGGAGGGCAAGCACTGCTCCGTCTGCGGTGAGATCCTCGTTGCACAGACGGTGGTCCCGCTGGCACCGCACACGCCGAAGGCGACACAGATCACTCCGGCGACCTGCACGAAGGACGGCGCAGCGGGCGGCATGGTCTGCTCGGTCTGCGGCGCGACGCTGGAAGGCCAGAAGCGCATTCCGGCCAAGCACCACTATGTTGACGGCTACTGCACGGTCTGCGAGAAGCAGGATCCGATGAGCATCCCGTGCACAGGCGACGAGCATTGCCCGGGCTATCTCTTCAGCGATATGCCGGCGGTCGACTTCTGGTCGCACGATGCGATCGACTTCGTCGTTGCGCACAAGCTCTTCTACGGCACGAGCGCCACGACCTTCGAGCCTGAGACCAAGCTCTCCCGCGCAATGATCGTTGAGATCCTTTACACGCTCGAGGGTGAGCCTGCCGTTACCGGCAAGAACCCCTTCAGCGACGTTGCGGATAACGAATGGTACACCAACGCGGTGATCTGGGCGGCACAGAACGAGATCGTGGCCGGCATTGGCGACGGCAAGTTTGACCCGAACGGCGATGCAACGCGTGAACAGACTGCGACGATCCTGCATGAATATGCGATGTTCAAGGGCTGCGATGTGGACGTGTACGGTGATCTGTCCGCGTTTACGGACATGGACAAGGTTTCCGATTTCGCGAAGGAGCCCATGACCTGGGCGGTCGCCGAGAGCCTGATCTCCGGCGCTGTCGTCGATCACCAGACGGTGCTCGATCCGCAGGGCGTGACGACGCGCGAACAGTTCGCGATGATCATGGCGATGTATGTGATGAACGTCCTCCCGCTTACGCCCGAGGAGCCGACGGAGCCGAGCGTTCCGACGGAGCCGAGCGTCCCGACGGAGCCGAGTGTTCCGGCGGAGCCAAGTGTTCCGGCGGAGCCGAGTGTTCCGGCAGAGCCGAGTGTTCCGGCAGAGCCGAGTGTTCCGGCAGAGCCGAGTGCTCCCCAGGACCAGACGGTTATCGAGCATTCGTAAGGATGGTTCCAACCTGTAAGCATTCCAAAACCTAACGGGGCACCCCGGAGCGGCTTTACCGCTCCGGGGTGTTTTTTCGTCGCCTTTCGTCAAAAAGTTCGAAAATTCCTGTCACGCTCTTGACAAAATCGTGCCCGCCGTGCTAGCTTTTTCATCAGGGAAATGAATTCACACAGAAAGGCAATGGCAATGACACTAGATGAATTGAAGATCGGTTCCTCAGCAGTCATCACAGCGGTCGGTGGGGACGGCGCGCTGCGATGCCGGCTGTTGGACATGGGGCTCACGCCCCGTACCCGCGTCACTTTGCAGAAGGTGGCGCCGATGGGTGATCCCATCGAGATCCGCGTGCGCGGCTATGAGCTGACGCTGCGCGTGGAGGAAGCGAAAAAGATCGAGATCGAGGGGGTGCCGGCATGATCTTTGCACTTGTCGGTAACCAAAACTGCGGTAAGACGACGCTCTTCAACGCCCTCACCGGCTCCAACCAGCACGTGGGCAACTTCCCCGGTGTGACCGTTGACCAGAAGATGGGCGAGATGCGCGACGAGAAGGGCTGCTCCGTCGTTGACCTGCCGGGCATTTACTCCCTGCGCCCGTATACGCAGGAGGAGATCGTCTCGCGCGATTTTATCATCAATCAGAAGCCGGACGGCATCATCAACATCGTGGACGCCACGAATATTGAGCGCAACCTGTACCTGACGCTGCAGCTGCTTGAGCTGCGCGTGCCGATGGTGCTGGCGCTGAACATGATGGACGAGGTGCGCGCCAACGGCGGCGCTATCGATGTGCAGAAGATGAGCCAGGCACTGGGCATCCCCGTCGTGCCGATCTCGGCGGCGAAAGGGGAGGGCGTGTCCGAACTCGTGGACCAGGCGCTGACCGTTGCGCGCAGCCGGGCGCTGCCGAAGGTGACGGATTTCTGCTCGGATGATTCTGCCGTGCACCGCTGCATCCATGCGGTCGTGCATCTGATCGCCGACCATGCCGACCGCATCGGCGTGCCGGCGCGATTCTGCGCGGCCAAGCTCATCGAGGGCGGCGACGACCTTGCGGCATCGCTCGAGCTCGATGAAAACGAGCGGGAGCTGCTCGAGCACTGCATCGTGCAGATGGAAAACGAGACCGGGCTCGACCGCAACGCGGCCCTTGCGGACATGCGCTACACGTTCATTGAGGGTGTCGTGGCGTCGTCCGTGGTCAAGTGCCATGAGAGCAAAGAGCACGCGCGCTCCATGAAGATCGACCGCATCCTCACGGGCAAATATACCGCCCTGCCGACGTTCCTCGTTGTGATGTTCCTCACGTTTTATCTCACGTTCAACGTCATCGGCCAGTGGCTGTCCGACCTGCTGCAGCTCGGCATCGATGCGTTGACCGGTGTCGTGGACGCTGCGCTCACGGCCTACGGCATCAACCCTGTGGTACATAGTCTCATCATCGACGGCGTGTTCGCCGGTGTCGGCAGCGTGCTCGTATTCCTGCCGATTATCGTGACGCTGTTTTTCTTCCTGTCCATTTTGGAGGACACCGGCTATATGGCCCGTGTCGCCTTTGTCATGGACAAGCCCCTGCGCAAGATCGGCCTGTCCGGCCGCAGCGTCGTGCCAATGCTCATCGGCTTCGGCTGCTCGGTGCCGGCCATCATGGCCACACGCACCGTCTCGTCCGACCGCGACCGGAAGATGACCATCCTGCTCACGCCCTATATGAGCTGCTCGGCGAAGATCTCGATCTACGCATTTTTCACGGCGGCGTTTTTCCCGCGCTACCGCGCGCTCGTCATGCTGGGACTGTATGTCCTCGGCATCCTCATCGGCATCATCGCGGCGCTCATCATGAACAAGACGGCCTTCCGCGGCAAGCCCGTGCCGTTTGTCATGGAGCTGCCGAACTACCGTATGCCCGGGCTCAAGAGCGTGGCGCTGCTGCTCTGGGAGAAGGCGAAGGACTTTCTCCAGCGCGCGTTCACGGTCATTTTTCTGGCCACGATCATCATCTGGTTCCTCCAGAGCTTTGACACGCGCCTGAACGTCGTGGCCGACAGCGCCAACAGTCTGCTTGCGCTCATTGGGCAGTTTATCGCGCCCATCTTCCGGCCGCTTGGCTTCGGCGACTGGCGGTGCGCCACGGCGCTCATCTCCGGCTTCATTGCCAAGGAGTCTGTCGTCAGCACGCTGCAGGTGCTGCTCGGCGGCGCGGCCATTTCGTCGCTGCTCACCACACGCTCGGCCATCAGCTTCCTCGTGTTCACGCTGCTGTATACGCCGTGCGTGGCCGCAATCGCCACCATCCGCCGCGAGCTGGATTCCCGGCTCAAGACGGTCGGCGTCGTGGTCCTGCAGTGCTCGGTCGCGTGGGTCGTGGCGTTCGTTGCATATGCGATCGCGGGGCTGGTGTGATGCGGCTGATCGACTATCTTCTGCTGGCCATCGTGGCCGTGTGCGCCGTCATCGCGTGGCGCGTCTGGCACCGCGCCATGAAAAAGGGCGGCTGCTGCGGCAGCGGCTGCACCGGCAACTGCGCGCAGTGCGGCAGAAACTGTGACTGCAAAAAAGAGAAATAGATAAAGCAAGGCTTCCCGAATTCGGGAAGCCTTGCTTTTTTGTGCGTATGTGCCCGTGCTCACAGCTCCGCAATGTGCACCGGATTTCCGTGCTCCTGGATCAGAGCCGCGAGATCGTCCGCGCGCAGCCACACGGTGGCCGTGTTATCGTTCGGGTGCACGCCGATGAGCCCCGGTGCGGCGAAAAACGCTTCGTCGAGATAAAGCTGCACCTTGCACTCGGCGTCGTTGAGCAGGCCGAGCGGCGTCACGGCGCCGGGAATGAGCCCCAGCACCTGCATGAGGTCGTTTTCGGACGCGAACGACAGCGCGCGGGTGCCGTATCTGTGCCGGAATTCCTTGAGGTCGACGCGCTTGTCGCCGCGGACGGTGATGAGGTAGTAATTGCGCTTTTTATCGTCGCGCACGAACAGATTTTTGGCGTGGCATCCGGGTAGGGGAGCGCCACGCCCGTGAGTTCGGCCATGTTGTAGACCGCCTTGTGCTCTGTGATCTCGTGCCAGATCCCGCGTGTGCGCAAGAGATCGTAAATTTCCGCTTTGTTCATGTCTTTGATGAGGTCAACCACGCCGTCCACATCGCCTTTTCCGATGCTGCGCATCTTCTCTGCGTTCTGGCTCACGCTGTCGAGAATCTTCTTGCGCTGCTCGCCCGACATTTTGCGCGTGCGCTCGCTGTCGTTCAGCAGCTGGATCGCGTCCGCTTCCATTAGCGCCGGGTCAGACGCGAGCTGCCGCCGCTGCCGCAGCGCCTGACCGGCTTCCGTGCCGTGCGCATCCCATTCTTTCATGAGCTTTGCCACTTCGGCGTAGGCATCTTTGCTGCCGCTCTCGCGCGCCTTGGCCACTTCGTTGACGATGATCTTGTGTGCAAGCACCGTGTCGGTATCGTCCCAGTCCTGCTTTTCACCGAACAGGTCTGCCTTTTCGCCCTCGTAGCCAGATTCAAAGCGCTCCTGTGCCTTCGCGTTTACCTCTTCGTCATGGTTGACTTTGTGCGTCCGGTCTTCCGGCCTCAGCCCTTCCATCGCACGCTCGTCATCGGTGAGCACGCCATCGGTCGAGCGCGTATTTCTGCGCGTCCACGCCCTTCATGATTCCGGCGGTCGTCCCGAATGGGCAGGCCCGCAGGATGATCGCCGCCGGGCGGCGAGACCGTCATCTACCCCGTGCGCAAGCCGCCAAAGGGAGGCGCGCCCCGCGAATAACGACCGCCGCCGTCGGCTTCGCGCCTTGATCTCCGCACGCGGTTAGCATTTTAGTTAGCATTTTGTTAGCAAAATGCGCTTGTATTATGCGGAAAACAATCGTAAATCCGCAACGTTTTTCGCACCGCAAAGCTTTCCGAAAGCGCTGCACAGCATTGATAAACAAAGAAAAACCAGCAATCTCAATGGATTGCTGGTTTTCTCTGTTCTGGTGGAGCAGGGGTGCTCAAGGATGAACACCCCTCCGAAGCTCCGGTTTCGCCTTCAAATGCCGCTTCTATATCATCCAGCGGGATATTGTCAATGTTCAACGGCTTCTTGCTTGCATTGATGCAGGGTCAGTTCGACGAATTTGACTTGAATATATTTTTCTCCGCCAAATACGGCGAGAAAAGCAAGTCGGAGACCGCCCGCTTTGTTTATGAGAACGAGGTGCAGAAGTGGCTGGACCTGATTCGCGGCTCCTATCTCCCCGCCAGCGTGGACGATATGAAGCTGGGTCAGGACAAGCGCCCGCCTATGCCGTTTTCCGATACCCGGTTGCTGAATGTGCTGTCCCATACCTTCTGGTTTTTGCCCAATGTGGCCAGCTGCTACGCCATGTACAATCTGCTGCAGCAGAAGCAGAACAGCTTTTACCACGATTACCGCATCAATGTCTGCGCCGGGACCAAGGCGGGCATTGGCGTGGATGCGTTGGAGCCAGTGCAGAAATCCATGGGTGACCCGCTGACCACCAAGACCATCACGCTGTCCTGCGGCAAGCTGACCACCGGCGTCACGGTCAAGCCATGGACGGGCATCTTTATGCTGCGGAATCTGAAAAGCCCGGAGACCTATTTCCAAGCGGCGTTCCGGGTGCAGTCCCCGTGGACGGTGCGTACCGGCTCCGGCACCGATCAGATCATGAAGTATGAGTGCTATGTCTTTGACTTTGCGCTGGACCGTGCCCTCAAGCAGATCTCGGATTATTCCTGCCGCCTGAATGTGAGTGAAAGCAACCCGGAAAAGAAGGTGGCGGAATTCATCAACTTCCTGCCCGTACTGGCCTACGACGGCAGCAGCATGAAGCAGATCGACGCACAGGATATTCTGGATATCGCCATGGCCGGTACCTCGGCCACGCTGCTGGCCAAGCGCTGGGAATCCGCATTGCTGGTCAATGTGGACAATGATACGCTCCGGCGACTGATGGCAAACAAAGAGGCCATGGAGGCCCTGATGAAAATTGAAGGGTTCCGCAGCCTGAACTCGGATATTGAGACCATCATCAACAAATCGGAGAGCGTGAAAAAGGCCAAGAAGGAAAAAGGCAAGGAACTCACCAAGGAGGAGAAAAAGGAAATCTCCGAGGAAGAAAAAGAATACAAATCCATGCGTAAGCAGATTCAGGAGAAGCTCATCAAGTTTGCCACCCGTGTGCCGATCTTTATGTATCTGACGGATTACCGGGAGCGCTCTCTGAAGGATGTGATCACGCAGCTGGAGCCGGGGCTTTTCAAGAAAGTGACGGGTCTGGATGTGAAGGATTTTAATCTGTTGGTGGAGCTGAATGTATTTAACGCCAGCCTGATGAATGATGCCATCTTTAAATTCAAGCGCTATGAGGATTCCAGCCTGTCCTACACCGGCCTGGATAAGCACGAAAACGAGGATGTCGGCGGCTGGGATACCGTTGTGAAGCGCAAGGAGTACGAGCTGCTGTTCTATAACCAGCAGTCTACGATGAATGCGCCGGAAATCGACGAAGCCGATGTTCCGGAAGCGGACGAGGAGCCGGAGCCGCCCAAAGACCCCGTTCCAACTCGGACACCACCGGCTAAGCCGGGTTTTGTCACTGCTGCCTTCGGCGTGAAATCTCCGATCGCTCTCGCAAAGCCCCAGCATCCTGAAAAACCGAAGGTCGATGTTTCCGGCGTTGCCGTTGGAAGTGCTGTGGCTCATGCTAAGTTCGGCATCGGCAAGGTGATCGAGCTGAACAGGGGATATGTGACCGTCCGCTTTGAGCAGGGCGAGAAGCGCTTTATTTTCCCCGATGCGTTTGAATCCGGATTTTTGAAAGCGCAATAAGCAAAAAGAGACCCTTCGTATCATTTTCTTGACTTGATACGAAGGGCCTTGCCTTATGTATAGATTACTTGATGATAGACAGTTTCGGATGCACGGTCTCGGCAGGAATTCATCCGCCCGACCCATTCCATTTGGTCGTTGGCTTTCAGCGTTTCCGTAATGCCCTCAGCATCTGCCATTTGTTTTACCAGCCGAAGAAAAAGCTCCTCTGCCTGTCGGTCAATGTCCGCAAGATAGGCGTTCAATTCGCCACTTGTCAGCAGGTTGGCATATCGCACACGGCGATGCTCCTTGAGATAGCGGAGATGCCGCTGCCCCCATACCCCGATTGGCCGCTCTTCCTCCGGCTCATCCTCCCCGGCAATCAGGTAATAGTCTCCAACCAGCTCATACTTCAGCCCCGTGCGTTCATCCGTGACAAATCTTTCCATTCGTATAACCTCCTGTTCCTTTCTGCAACCATTGTAGCAGGAGAAATAGCAGAAAGCGAATGTGCGGATAGTAAAAAAGCGCCATCTCGGGATCACTCCCAAGACGGCGCTTTTCTGTTGTGGATCAGAGCGAACATTTCACGGCGAAGCCGCCGCTGAAGAAATAGGTGTTCGTCCAATACCTGTTTGTCTATGAGGTACGAAAAAGATGGATTTGCGTTTTAGACCGATGGATTCGAACTCTCGGCAATTAAATCTATGTTCTAATGCATTGGGGAACTATAACTTGAAAACCTATTTCCTCAAACCTCTTTTTCTGTAGCTCGAGATTTCCTTTGATTTTCGAGCTATCCAACAGAATGGTCAGATTTCTCCTCGCCCGCGAACACCCCACATAGAATAATTTGTATGCGCTTAGAACACCATATACCGCATTATCTTTTAGACAATCCTTCGCTTTTGTAACCCCCGGCTTTGAAAAGTAGCTTTCATATGCTGCTCCATAAATAAATTGAAAATATGGATCATATTTAAATCTATCAAATACTGTGTGCAGCTTTCCCTTAATCATTTCTTCGTTTTCCATATAAGTTTTCTTATTTAGCTCACTCCCTTTAATACCGATACTCCGCTGGGTATTGTCCACTTCAGCCGCAAAATCATAATAGAATTGGTTAAGCGTTTTGGCGGAAATCGGTATCTGTCCCCACATTTCAAAAAAACGATACATTGCGACACACGGATTACTTGAGCTATCTTCGGCGGCAAAGACAACACTGTCATGACTTTCTCCTTTTACGCCATGCTGAGTTGAAACTTTCGGATTGCATAAATAGTCCGCAACACGAACCACCTCGATTATGAGGACAAGTTCTGCTAGTTTATAGTCAGCGTCATCAACAATGCCACTCAAGTAGGCTTCATTTAGTAGGTGAGCGTCTGCAAGGCATCTAATTAGGTCAGCTATAGTTTTGTTTTCGCTTTCAGCAATATTAAAAACTCGCTTTATGCTATTAAATACTGTTTGTTTATCATTATGTGTTTTAATATCCCAGCTATCTTTACTGAAAACGGATTTATTCCCCTTCAAAATTTGAATAATACTCCCATACTGTTGCGCTTTATAGAGCCTTAATAACTCAACAACACAGAACAACACTTTTAAGAGGGCGTCAGGATTATCTTCATAATGTGTTGTTAGTACATCCACCGCAGACACTGCTTTACCAAAAGAGTATTTCTCCATTTTATCGAATGCGTTATACAAATTAATTGCGTCAATGTCAGAAAAACGTTCTCTGTTAAAGAGATATAGAATTAGCGTGCCAGGATCTGACTTTCGAAGACTCTCAATTTCCGCTTGTATAGAATGGCTGATAATTATCCTTGGATCAAAATCAGATTTAGCAATCCTCATTTTCTCGGAGCTGTTTTGAACTAATGCTGGATCATTGTAGATATTGTTCAAAATGTCCACAATGTTTTTTGCCGAACGGTAATTTGTTGTCAATGCCTTTGTAGTGTCAAATAGCTCAAAGCTTTCTTCAAAAGATCCATCATAGTTTTTATATATCTGCTGCATTCGATCACCAAACAAGAACAGCTTGGTTTTTGTATTATGTACACTTTCAAAGAATATCTTTAGAACATCGCTCATTGTATCCTGATACTCATCGATAAAAACGAATTGGTACTTACTGGAAATTCTTTTTCCAATGACAGGATAACGATTGAAAATCGCTTTGGAAAAGCTTATTAAATCATCATGAGACAGTCCACCATAGTACAAAGAGCTAAATGGCGATTCGTTATATGAGAGCACCTTGATGTTTTTTCTAACCGTGTCATAATCTAGCTTCCCGTACTTCTCAATATAACGAGCATTACTCTCAGTTATACTATCTTTCTGGCCTTTATTATCTATCCGTTCAGATATTCGTGCACCATAGATTTCAAAATATAATTCCAATATGTTCTGGTGGGCAAAATAGGGCTTCAGAAAAGAGTGCAGAAAAGAGTGGATCGTACCGATAAATACATTTTTAGAGAGAACATCTTTTGATAATTCATCTGCAGCACGATTCGTATATGTGATGCAGAGAATATTGTCTTTCGGATTATCTATGATACACCTTTGCACCATTGACTTTATTTCCGTCGTCTTCCCACTGCCCGCCGGTGCATTTATTAAAAAGCAGTTGTTTAATCTGTTAGCCACATTAAGCCCTCCTCTATATAGTTGGGAAGCATAGCGTCGACAAACTTGTTGAGAATAACTGAGTACATAAAGTCTGTTTTGTTTTTACTTGTATGATGTACGATTGTCCGGATACTGCATGAGACCACTTTTTGCGGTATCACAAACTTTAACTTATCGTTTTTGCGTAGACGTGTCCATTCTTTTCTTGTTTTCGTATCCAGCGCTGACATATTATACCGTTTTGCAAGCATTGCTTCTTCGAGCGTTCGAGCATAGTGATCATTTATACCCTGGAAGGCCAGACATATGTTTTTTATTGCCACATGTTTCATGTTGTCTTTCAAAGAATAAAGAACCTGTACTGTTGGTTCAGATTCTTTTAGAGCTTCTTTTGCAAATGCATTAATTGTAGCGTTTGTAGAAAGCGATTGAACTACATCGCTCTCTGTCTCGGCATCTGCATCAAAGTCCAAATCTGTTATGATAAGAGATTTGATATTCAAATAATCCAGAATTGGCTTATAATTTATCGCATACGCACCACCGACCTGTACAAAGGAAATGTACTGATTTCTCAAAGCCTCAAACCTCTCCGAAAGCAATGCATTTTTAATAAGCATTCTTTCCGTATCACCTTCGTACAGTATTACTTTATCAGCGAAGATTATATCCGGAAAATTGATGGCATAAAAACCATCGTAGAATTCGATCAAATCTTTTAACTCTTGATTTGGTTTGATTACTTCATCTATAAACCTATGTAAGTCATAAAGGCAGCATTCAAATGGTTTAACTTGCCGGAGAACTCGAAGTTGAGAAATACGACTATTACGGACGACTTCATGAGAATGTGTTGTTACAAAACCTTGCATTGCACTCTCTTTGCTGTAATAGGCGAACAGATATTGCGAGAAAACGTTTTGCATCTGTGGATGCATATGAGCCTCAGGTTCCTCAATGACAAAGAAGTTTACGAGCAGAGGATCAATGGTCTTCCGGTACTTTTCCAACTGTAGGTGAATAAAAATAAGGTTGCTATATCCCAAGCCTTGAGAGGATTCTTTCAAGAAAAAATCATCCACTTGATATTTTGCGCTTGTAATGCTTTTGAGCAGGGATTGGACTGCTTCATCTGTTACCACCATATCGATGGTAATGTTACCAGCTTGCCCACCGTTGGTTTTGGATATTTGTTCGATAGTCTTTCCCAGTGTTTCAATAGATGCCTTACGAACCTCTTGCTGAATCTGTTCATCTTCAATCGATTGCTTAATCTTATCCGGCAAGGACTGAATTAGTGTTTTCCAGTTCTCTTCTTGGCTTGCAATATCTATCATGTTTTTGCTTAGTATTCTAGTCCTGTCTGAGTTTCCGTCATCCAGTGTTCTGCCAGCCATAATATTCTGATAATTGAAAAGAGCCCTGAACGATGCCAGATCCATAGGAACTATGTTGCTATAGGTTTTATCAGAGAAATAGGCAGCATCTTTACAGCTACCGGTATACATATGGATCAGCATTTCCTTGATGATACGAATCCCTTCAGCGTCTTTATCAGCATCTCCAACCAATTTATCGAAACGATTACGTAGCTTTTCATATTCTGAATCCAAGGATTTTCTCAGCAAATCCTTGTCTAGTTCAAATCGATAAATGAAATAAAAGCTGCTGTTATCCGGATCAAGTTCCATGATGTAGTCGGCAAAGTTCCGAATGTCATCGCTGGCAGGATTATAATCTACTTGAATCATAACTTCTATCGGGGCAAGCCGCATTTCGTTTTCCGGATTTTCAGAGGGCATTATTGTTCCAAGGATATTTTCAATCAAATCTTCTTTTTCATTTCCTTGGTTAAATTGAGTTTGAAAATAAGAAAATACTGCCGTACACCATTCTTGAGATTCATATACGGGAAAGTCATCACAGCACAACCCTCCCTTAGAGTTAAAGACATAATTAAAAAGCTCTACAATGGATGTCTTCCCGCTATTGTTCGCCCCAGCAATAACGGTAATATCATCTTCCATGTTAATTGTTGCTTTCAAAATCTTTCGAAACCCAGATATCTGAATGGTTCTGATTTTCATTTATATTCCCTCCACATAGCAGATCATAATTATGTCTGTTTTACAGTTTTTTACGCCTTCAGATATTTTGATGCTCTCCCAGCACCGATTCGCTGAATCGTGCTGTCCTTTACCATAGCGCCCAGCACAGCTTCCACTGTCGTGGGGCTGACATCCGGTAGGATCTTACAGATCTCCGCTTTGGAAAGCGGTGTCAGGCTGTTTAAGCCTGTTGCCTCGTTTAGTAACCTTTTTCCGTGGACGACGGCAAACCATTTATCCAGATCTTTATAGCACATATACATTGACTCAACGCTTGTTTCCAATAGCCTCATAGTATCGCATTTCAAATACAGTGGCATTATTATCGCTCCTTGCTTCTTATGGTATATTCGCATTATATCATAAAAAGCTGAAAACGGTAGCATTCCATTGATAAACATATTCCCCAATAACCCTATTGTAATGTTTTAGAACGCTTCAGAAATATAGAAAAAGCGCCGTCTCGGGATCACTCCCAAGACGGCGCTTTTCTGTTGTGGATCAGAGCGAACACTTCACGGCGAAACCACCGCTGAAGAAATAGGTGTTCGTCCAATACCTGTTTGGTGGACCTAGGCGGGCCAAATAAGAACTTGTGGTGCTTTGCAGGGGGTGTTTCACTCACAATTCTTCTATAAGCAAATATAAGCCAATGTTTCAATATTGTCCACATTATTATATTGCCAGTGTATTTAGCAACTTTACCGTGTTTAGCAATTTTCGCTGATATGCAATATGGATTTTGGGAAGCACTTCATTTACTTTCATGCCATTTCCAAAGAAGTGTTTCCGGTTTTTCACAGTAGCTAAATGGCCTTGAGAAATATCTGGGAATAACATATAGCGCTCAATAGGTGATCCACACTCAAATTTTACAAATATTTTTGGATTTAATTCCCAGGTTCCGTTATGAACAACTTCATTTCTCAGAGATTCAACCAAGCTGACTAAATCACCCTTCTCGAATAAGGTATGCGGAGTATTGTTGATTTGCAACTTTTTCCTTGCGCCCCAGAGCAAGTCCACACTCTTGATTTTCTTGTACGAAGTAAACTCTTTTTCCGGAAATTGAAGCTCATGTCCGATTTTGCAAAGCATATCCAAAATCGAATACGCCTTTGTAAAATAACTCTCAAGTTGAGATGATATACATCTTACTCGCTGGGACATTTCATACATTGTCGCGTCAGGAGTTGAAGGGGATATACGATTGCCTATGTTAACAATTTGGGTGTAGTAATTTATGAACGAATCGTCCATTCCGCTAAGCAGATTTTGTATTGTACCAACCAAGAACTGGCAGTCCACCAAATATAGGTGCCTATAAAAATTAGGGATTTTAGCAAACTCCTCTTTGTATATCCATTCGTTAAAGGTTTCAGATGTCAAAGCACAATCAGAATCTTGTCCCGCTGTTTGAACAAAAATTGGAAGAGAATCCAGCTCTTTATAGTATGCATCTGTATCTTCAAAAAACACATCTCGAAATTTATCATAGAGACATACTAGTTCTGCATCAAGATCATATTTTATTGAATCTCCTGGATACACATACTTGTCGGAGCAATCCCCTTCAAGTTCTTGAATATAAAATGTGTCGCTTTCGTTTAGGAAGCATGGCATTTCAGTCATGATTCCACTTTCAAGAAATGTTTTCATAGTGATCCAAGTTTACCTTTTTAGCTTTGCAAAAGGAACTATTTTGGTTTCGGCTTGACTATCATCAAGTGATATTGTATCTGGTTCAAGTGATAAAACCTCGTCTACGACAAACTTAGATAACGAAATACCATCCGACTTGAATTCATTTAGTAATTGCTGACCCGAAAGGACGTTATTCAAGATTATAAGATTAACTGCTTGGCGAAGAGCTTTAGGGTGCGTTAAGGGAATGTAATCATCCAGCGGTTCTTCGGTTCGCCACCCATTTTTAGAAATTTGTCGCATTAAATATTGATACTGATTTTGATTGATAGCTTCCAAGTTATAAGCTCGCATTACCATAGCCGCAATGGAAACTCTCCATTTTCTCTTAAGCTCCACATAGTGAGTTAATTTGTTTGGGTACATTTTTAGGTCATTCAAGAATGCGGTCTTGGGAAGTAAAAATTCAGCCGCAAATTCATTTGCTTCATCTTCTCGCTTGCGAAAATCTTCACGCGATGCATCATCAAGGTCATTAAACTTTTCGTGAAGTACAATATGGCCGAGTTCATGAGCGGCGCTAAATTGTCGCCTAACAAAAGATGGTTTTTCAGTCCCTAAAACAACGCAATGATATGCGCTATCCCTAATCTCTCCATATTGATAAAAAGCATCAATTTTTTTTGTATCCGTAGCAAATTCAGACATAATTATGCCATTTCGCTCCATTAGGCTAATCATGTCTTGGATAGGTTCTTGACCTAAGCCCCAATAATCTCTTAACCGTTGTGCGACACTTGAAATATTTTGGGTATCTTTGAATTCTGGAACATTATATGGCCAAAAATCCACATATCGAGCTAATGTGCCATAAATTTGTGCTACGTACCTTGTTTTAATTTTCTGCGAATTTAAGTCTTTTTTGTTGCTTGAAAACGGTGCACGGAAATATGTGTTTCCCACAAGCCCTGATACAGTCTTTTCGTAAAAAAAGCTCACAGGAAACTTTAAGACCTCGCTCATTTTGCAAACAGTGCCGTAATCTGGTTCTGCTTTCTTGTTTTCAAATTGAGATATAGCTTGCTTTTTTACTCCAATAAGACCAGCCAATTCCTCTCCAGTCATTTTATTGTAAGCACGAGCTTCAGCTAAGTGCTCGGAATTAAACTGACTCACAATGCTCACTCCTCTGATATAAACTATTCAATGCTTACTTTCCAGTTTTCCCACTAATCTCCAAACTGCTTTTATGCAAGGCCGTCAAATCGTTTTCCTTGTTGAGATATTTCTCTTTAAGCTTGACAAGCGGTTCATCGTCGGGAAGGGTAGTCGCAAGAGGAGAATCTTGGGGAATATATTTAGATTTCAAGTATTTTGTCCAGTTGTCGCTCACTGCAATTTCAAGCGTCGGTGTAAGCAATACCGCCCTAGCTGATGTCACACCGGTATAGTCATAGTCAAACAGAATCAAAAGATGTTCACCTATAATACCAGAAAAGCCACTTAGTAACTGATTTCTTAATTCAGCTAGTACTGAATGATCTCGTTCAACCCTCATTTCTTCGAGGCATAGTTGGCCTTCTATGGGTTCACGCTTCTGATTATTAGATACTAGCGCCTCAAGATAATGTGGGTGGAGTGCAGGATGGCGCTGTAATTTCTTCAAATTCTGTTCAGTCATTACCGACAACGAGAAATTTGTAATACATTCAAAAAGAAGTAGAAACTTCCACGCTCCCCGCTTTCGAAAGCTAACCTGAAATTCGCCACCAAGCCCGTCTGATAAATTTCTGTTAATAAAATTCCAACGGAAGAGTCCACTTCCAACGGTGGTTGGCAAATCATTTTCATAGATTAGCTCTGGCATATCTTGAGTTACCGCTCTAAATATACCATTTGCCAAAAATGCTTTTTGGTTTTCACTCAAGGGGATTTCGTGGTTCACAACGCCACCTCCTAATTCATTTTCTCTAATTTTACATATTTCTTTGAAAAAGTCAAGTGAATTTTATTTATGCGGCATATTTGTCCTTAGTTGTCATTAAGCCCAAACTGAATTGACCCCAGCTTTTTCTTGTACAGCTGCTCATACTCCAATACCTCATACTTATCCCTTTTGATAGGAAATACCTCCAAAATAGAATACTGGAAATTGTTGCAATAGTCAACGTCGGCGGTGATAAGCTCCTTTAGGCGCTTATTGCCGCCGTGCTTTGTCCGGGCATACTCGCTCCACCGCCCCCAGATACCGCCCTGTTCGCCGCTGGCAGAGCCGACATAGTGCTTGCCGGTTTTGGTATCCGTAATAAGATACACTCCCGCCACGGCGGACAGTTTTTCTTCCCACTCCTTGAAGGCCGCTTTGTTGTAGACAATTTTGTGGAGAGTCTCAAAGGAAAGCAGCACCTTGTCATAACTGATAAAGCTGATTTCCGATACGACAGGACGGATTTCCAACAATTCCTTCTCCGTTGTACCGTTCTGACACCAATTGATCGTCCCTTTGCCCCACTCAATCACAAGACGGTCTTTCATGTCAGCAAGCAAATCTGTTTTGACCAGTTCATATACCATGGATTTCCCCTCAATCATACCGCTGTCTGGTGTGAAATTTTCGGGGAATTGGGCACGGCAATAAGGCTTGAAATTGCCTACCCGGTAACAACCTTGAAAAACGCCATTTGTGCCTTCCGTCCCCAAAAAGCAGATAACCATATCACAATCCCGAAACCGAGTATGGTTTTGAACCGACTGATACAGTTCCAGATACCCCTGCTCATAATTGTCAGCTACTTCCGCCTTGGTAAGATTGTGGCGAATCAGTTTTACCCTGTCCCAGTTGATCTGTTTTCCGACTAATAGCTCTTGAAATTTCACAATATCCCACCTTTCTCGCTGTTTTGCAGAAATCTCATATCCACATCTTAAATCATCATTTGGCGCAGCGCAAGAGATTACACGCAAAAACATAAGTGTAAAAACAGCGTGTATTTGACACATTGATTTTCATTTATACTTATGTTGAGAGGTGAGGCTATGTTTAAGGTCAGCAAACCTGAGATGGTTAATAAAACATTCCGAATGCCGGCAGAACTGGTTGAGCGATTGAATGTAGTCGCGCAAGCCCAGAAAGTTTCTTTAAACAATCTGGTATGTCAATGCTGCGAATACGCACTTAATAACTTGTCCGATTCAAAAAATGATGATGTTAAAGAATAGCGGCCATGCCACGATAACAGTGACATAGCCGCTATTCTTTTTGCGGTATAAAGGTTTTTAAGGGTGAAAACACATTTATCACCTAAATAACCTTTTAACCGCATCGCTACTTATTTATCGAAGAACAAGGGGTTGAGCAGGTATCCATTCCCACGGGGCCGTCCACCTGTTGGCGCAGAGTATGTACGCTCTTTCAGATACCCGTATTCAATCAGCAATTCAATAACTGGAACAACATCGTCTACCTTTGAAAATTCACTGCGGCACAAGCGGAGTATCTGGTATTTTGTCAACTCTCGCTTGTCCTGTTCTTCAAGGCGTTTCAACACCATTCTAGCTCCCCGTAAGGTTTTATCTGCACCCAATTGCGAATAAGCGAATTTAGCGTGTTCCAGAAAATATCTGGATATTTTAATGGCTTGCTCTATCGTATCTCGTGATATTAAATATGCGCTGGGTGCTGTCGGGTGTTTGGCACAATGGATTAGGCCTGCAATGCGGAGCATATTCCCAAAGTGTTTTCCTCCCCAATCGTCAATGGACGAAAGATCACCTACAAGCCTTGCTTCCAGAGCCTCAAAATACTGTTTCGCACATTCATCAGCCTCAGAATCCAGCCTAAGTTCCCCTGCTTGTGTTCCGGGCGAAATATTCAGTAAATCAAGGATTAGCTTGAAATACTCCGCTTCGAGTTTAGCTGGCAATTCCGGGACTTTGTATTTTCTGCTCCCTACTCTTGATGCAGGACGACTATATAAAATTCTGGCGGGCAAGCCCCTGTTCCGAAACACTTCATTTTTCATAAGTCCCTCAAGCACATTATCTTGTGCCGATAGCAGCATTGTCAAAGCCGGTTCATTAACAGTTTCACTCTCCCGTCCTTTTCTGTCCACACGAATACGGTCGCCAGTGTAGGCTTTCAGAACGGTGTCAATGGAAATCATATTGGAATACCGCCCCGAAAGCGTATCAAACAATCCTCCCTCTGTCGAAATGATACTCAAAATACCCCGATTATCTGCCAGCAGAGTTGTTAATGCCTCCGGGGTCACATCATCTGCAAGCAGCCTAATTGGTTTTGTCTTTTTGCGCTCTTTCTCTTTGATTTGAAGTCGAATTTCATATGCAGCATTGGTCTTGCCAGCTTTATCGTATTGGTCCAGTTGCTTTTTCAAGGCTGACAATTCAGCTTCTTCCTTCTCCATTTTCAAGCGGCGGCGGGCATTTTCTTCGTCCTCAAATTGATAGATGACCTTAGCCATGGTTCTGACAACGGAACTTTTTCGTTCACCAGACTTGGCTATAATAAGAATGTAAAGGTTCAATGGTTCGCTATGGCTTCTGTTTTGAGCAACCTTAAATTTTCCTTGCAAGGCGCAGGATAGAATGGCAAGCGCACACACCGCCGCCATGTCAACCGGAGTTTGTGTACTTTCGGCAACAGCCGTAACCCATTCTCTTAAAGGCCGCGGCAATGCTTTTACGGGAAACACGGGCAGTTTAACACTGTCCAGCGGTATTGGTGTACTCCACCTAGGTTCACACAATTCATTCTTCAACTTATCAATAGCCTGTGCGGTGGTAAGACCCTCTGTGTATTTCAAATAGTCGATGATACTGCCGCCTTTATTTTCAGAACGGCAACAGAATGTATTGGTTTCTGCCACATACATCAAGTTATCGTGGTGACCGCAAATTTCACAGTTATGAAATACCGCTCCTTTGCTGGTGCGCCGGAAGCCCCCGTTGCGCTCTTTCAAATATCCGAAAAAATCAAAGCTCTGTACTAATTCATTCAGCTCCGAATCCGAGCGCATCTCCGTGTGGTTAGAATGGTCCGTATGGTGTTCTGCCGGACGGGTGGGAAAAGTAACAGCTTCGATATTCTCCCACGAAATACGCGCATTCTCGTTGAAAAGTTTTGCGGTTTTATTCGTACCGTGGAAAATGCGGTCGGCGTTTACACAGCTCTTATCACTCTGCGGAAATAAATTCACCAGAGCTTCCATGATATGCTTTCGCATACCTTCATCCCTTACAGGCTTGTCCATCACAAATCCAAGGCGAAACTTAGGGTGTTCTTTTGTGTAACTGAAAGTCTGATAATAGAAGGCAAGAGGCAAATTATTATCGCGGCAAATAGCTTTTGCGCCTTTGATTCGGAGTATCGGCCCTTCTTCCTCGTTGTCAATATCGACCATAAACAATTGCTGTTCTTTCCAGTCCTTTGCCGACATACCGCCCATGATTCCAGGGCTGATTGAATGGCCTGTTTTAATTTTCTGCACCAGCTCCTCCAATGTAACAAAGGAGGGGCTGGATTTTTTTTGCAATCTGGTTTTAATTCCCCCAATCTCTTTGCCAGAGGGCTTTTCATCGTAGCCCTTTGGATCTATGTGTGCTTTGATTCTTGTTGCCATCACTCATTTCCTCCTGCCTCAAAAATTCCCGATACTCCTCTTGATGTGCCTCTATATAGGCGGCAATATCCGCATAAATGGCACGGGCAAAAATTCGGCTCTGCGCTTGACTGATTTGAAATTGTTCCTGTGCCACCCTGTTTCACCGCCCAAAATAGCTCTTTACTTTTCAAAGAGTATCGTCTATGATATTACTGTAAGCAGAAAATTATATTAAAAATTACTGTTTACAGTAATATTGTAGCAGTAAAAAATAGGCTTGTCACAAAACGCTGTAAACTCGTTGGCTGGCGTGTTTTTGAGCAGGAAGGTTCTATTTATCGTAGCAGGAGGTAAATATATGGGCTACAAAAAATTCTATCCGATAGATAAAAATGACCCCCGCGTATGGGCTAATCAAATCAAGATACTTATGGAAGAACGCGGAATTACTCAGCAAAAATTAGCAAGTGAATCGGGTGTGCCTTCAACAACAATTTCTGAATGGATTGGAAAAAGCAAAAAATCCGAAACCGGATTAAGAGAGCCGGGTGTCATAAGATTCCACAAAGTTGCAAAGGCACTTGGCGTTTCGATGGATTATCTGTTCGGAGAGAAGGAGTGCGAAACTCCAGATGATGAACAAATCCATACAATAACAGGGTTGTCTGGCCCTGCAATCAAGAAGTTGAAAGAGCTTAACGGAAAAATCAGTCAAGGTTCTGATCTTGAAGAAAAAAAGCTCGCTGTTTTAAACTGCTTGATTGCCAACATGGATAATACAAGTTTTCTGGAAAATCTATATGGCTATTTGCTTGGCGAGTTTGTTTTTCCCTCCTCCCAAAGCGGTAACCCTGCAGGGGCAAGCATTGTCTTTTCACGTTCTCCCAATGGAGAACTCAAAAAGGAACTACTTTTCGGTGAATACCTGAGTGAAGCAATGTTTTCCAAAGTCCAAATTGAATTAGTCCACTTAAAAGATTGTATTTCTAGGCAGAGAGAACCGAAAGAAGAATACGAGTATAAAAAATGGGAAGCAGAACACCGGGACGAATATTTATCCTCCCTGTCCACCGTGGAAGATACTGTTGAGGAATCAAAATGAATGTCGTCATTTATGCCCGCTACTCTTCTGACCGCCAGACGGAGCAGAGTATTGAGGGGCAGTTGAAAGAGTGCTATGAGTACGCGCAGCGCAACGGCTATACCGTTGTAGGCGAATACATTGACCGTGCTATTTCCGGTACAACCGATCACCGCCCGGAATTTCTGCGTATGATTGCAGACGGGGACAAGAAGCTCTTTCAAGCAGTATTGGTCTACCAGCTTGACCGCTTTGCCCGTAACCGCTATGACAGTGCCACCTACAAGGCCAAGCTCAAAAAGAACGGTATCCGTGTGCTGTCTGCCCGTGAGAACATCTCCGATGATGCCTCTGGCGTACTGATGGAGGCCGTGCTGGAGGGAATGGCGGAGTATTATAGTGTCGAACTCTCACAGAAAATACGGCGCGGTATGGACATCAATGCTGAAAAATGCCTCTCCACAGGCGGCAATCTGGCATTGGGCTTTCGAGTTGACAGTGAAAAACATATTCAGATTGACCCGGACACCGCCCCTATTGTTCAAAAGATTTTCGAGATGTATGCCAGCGGCCACTCCATGGCAGACATTATCCGATACCTCAATGCAAACCATATCAAAACTTCCTACGGCAACGAGTTCAACAAAAACAGTATCAACCGCATTCTCCGAAACAAACGCTACATTGGAGTATACACTTACCGTGGGACAGAAACTCCGGATGGGCTGCCCCGAATTATCAGTGATGACCTGTTTTATGAGGTGCAGGATATGATGGGCAAAAAGAAAAAAGCCCCTGCGCGTGCAAAGGCTTTGGAAAATTACATATTAAGCACCAAATTGTTTTGCGGGCATTGTCAGGCGGCTATGACAGGCATCAGCGGAACCAGCAAGACCGGGACGAAGTACCACTATTACCAGTGTGTCACCAACCGCCGGGACAAGTCCTGCCGAAAAAAGACGGTCAGCAAATCCTATATTGAAGATTTGGTAATCAACGAAACCCGGAAACTGCTGACCAAGGAAAATATTGACCGCATTGCCAAGGAGGTCGTGCGGCTTTGTGAACAGGAAAAGGACACAGATAATCTCAAGCGGCTCAAAAAACTCCTAAAGGAAAATGAACGGGCCACAGAAAATCTCTTTAAGGCTCTTGAAAGCGGTCAAATCGTTGATGTGATTGCGGAGCGTATCTCCCAGAAGAAACGGGAACACAACGAACTGGAACAGCAAATTCTTGTAGAAACCTCCTCACACCCTACACCGACTGTTAATGAGGTGCGCTTCTTTCTAAATCAGTTCCGCAAAGGCGATGTGAATGACCTCAAATACCGGCAGGCATTGGTAGATACTTTTGTCAACAGAATTTACCTCTATGACGACAAAATGACTGTCCTGTATAACACACAGGACAGCCATTCTGATGTGACCATCGACGATTTGAGTTCGTCTAGGGTCGCTTTGGTGGAGATGGGGGGAGTTGAACCCCCGTCCGAAAGCGCTTTGACAGGAACTTCTCCGGGCGCAGCAGGTTTTTGCGGGACGCCGTGCGTCCCTGTTCCCTTCAGGACAGGCAAACCGGCAAGCCTGTCAGTCCGGTAGCTTCATCATGCATGGCACGCGCAAAGCTTAGCGTGCGCACGTTCACCACTCATCGACGCTCCACTGCCGGGCCGTGGTCCTCCCGGCGGGAACGCTCGCTAATTAAGCAGCGAGAAGAACAGTTTCGTTGTTGTTCTTTAATTTATAAGATGCCCGTTTTATGGCGGTCAGGCGCCGCCGCCCGCTATTCCTGCCTCCACACCCCCGTCGAAACCGGTACATCCCCATGATGTCGGGTGCGTCGGCCGCCCGCGCCGCGAGAGCGGCGCGGACAGGAACACATTCTGAAAAATCAGACGAAACTGTCGATGTTTTGTTTCCTCAGCAGGTCTCCGGCTCCGGATACTCGACGCCGAAGGTCTCGACCGTGACGGTCTTCATCTTCTGCTCGTGGGTGGGCTTGTCGTTGAACATGCTGCGCGGAGTGCGCGCGATGGCGTCGACCACGTCCATACCCTCGGTCACCTTGCCGAATGCAGCGTACTGCTTGTCGAGATGCGGGGCGTCCATGTGCATGATGAAAAACTGGCTGCCGGCGGAGTTCGGATCCATGGCGCGGGCCATGGAGAGTACGCCGCGGGTATGCTTGAGGTCGTTTTTGAAGCCGTTGCTCGTGAACTCGCCCTCAATGCTGTAGCCCGGGCCGCCCATGCCGGTGCCGGTCGGGTCGCCGCCCTGGATCATGAAGCCGGGGATGACGCGGTGGAAGATCACGCCGTCATAAAACCCCTTCTTGACGAGACTGATAAAGTTGCGGACGGTGTTCGGCGCGATCTCCGGATAGAGCTCGGCGCGGATGATGCCGCCGTCTTCCATTTCAATGGTGACAATCGGATTGCTCATCAGTAATTTTTCTCCTTTATCGTTCTGTCGATCTCGCGTTTGGCGCTGCGCTGCGCGTCGGCGTCGCGCTTGTCGTAGAGCTTTTTGCCCTTGCACAGGCCGAGTTCCACCTTTACGCGGCTGTCCTTGAAATACAGCGACAGCGGCACGAGCGTCAGCCCATCCTGCTTCGTGCGGGCGTAGAGCTTCGTGATCTCCCGCCGGTGCATGAGCAGGCGCTTCGGCCGGTCGGGGTCGCGGTTGTAGATGCTGCCGTGCTCGTAGGGACTGATGTGGATGCCGTAGGCAAACAGCTCCCCGTTTTTCACGGTGCAGAACGAATCCTTCAGATTGACCGTGCCCGCGCGGATGGACTTGACCTCGGTGCCGAAGAGCTCCACACCGGCCTCGAACCGCTCGAGCACGAAATAGTCATGCAGGGCCTTGCGGTTGGCCGCGACCTGCTTGACGCCCTTGGCTCTCGGCATGGCGGGGACCTCCTTCGTGCGAAATCGTAGCTATAGTTTAGCACATCCGGCGGCAAATGAAAAGAGCGAAATCAGCAGAAATAGCGCTGAAGGGTCCCAACGGCATCGCGGCGGGCGACTACGTCGCCGTGTTCGCCGATGTGTGCGTACAGTTCCTCGGTGCAGGGCAGCGGCTCGCCAAATTCGAAGAGCGCGTTCGGCAGTGCCTCGTCCTCGGCGCGAACGAACAGCTCCCAGCCGCCGTCTATGTACACCACATCCGAGTCGAGCCCGGCCGGAAAACAGCCCAGCGCGGCGGTCAGGTCAGCAAACGAGCGGAAGCGGAACCGGCGCGGCGGGACGGAAATGGGTCTTGCGATGAGCAGCACCTCCTTTTTGGCGACAAACAGTTCGATCTTCATACTTGTCCAGGGCGCGAGCCCGTGCGTCTCGAGCGCACTGTCGACGGCGGTGCGGATGTCTGCCTCGCGCAGCGCGGCCCACTCCGCACGTGATATGCGCATGGCTACGGCGCTGGTGTCAGCGGTTTCCACAAGCATGGGAATGGCCTCCCTTGGTGTCGGTTTCCGGACGGGAGTCCGGTTAGATTCAGTATAGCGTCCGCGACCGCGTTTCGCTACTCAAAATATATGGCAATCGGCGCAGGAATATGGTATCATTCCATTTGAAAAAGGAGTGGATGTTTCATGGAACTGATCGAAGAAAAGCTCAAGACACTCACGAGCTACCACGGCGTGATCGTCAACGTCCGGCTCGACGAGGCGCGTCTGCCTGACGGCAGCACGGCCAAGCGTGAGGTCGTGGAGCATCCGGGCGGCGTGACGGTCCTGCCGCTGGAGCCCGACGGCACGGTCTGGTGCGTGCGGCAGTACCGCTATCCGTTTTCGCGCACGCTGCTTGAGGTGCCGGCCGGCAAGCTCGAGCCGGGTGAGGCGCCGGAGCTGGCCGCGGCGCGCGAGCTCTCGGAGGAGACGGGGCTGACTGCGGGCCGGCTGCAATATCTGGGCGCGAACTTTACATCGCCCGGCTACTCGGAGGAGGTGCTGCACATTTATCTGGCGCGCGACCTGCACCGCGGCGCGGCGCACCTCGACCCCGGTGAATTTCTGAACGTGGAGCGGCACCCGCTGGAAGAATTGGTGCAAATGGCGCTGGATGGTGAACTCTGCGACGGAAAAACGACAGTTGCCCTGCTGAAAACACAGCTTTTGCTCGCGCGCGAGCGCGGCGAGGCGGCAAGTGGCGGGTTGTGATTGCTTTTCCGCGAAAAGCATGCTATAATTCATCGTTAGGTTCCGCTAAAATCGGGCAAGCTACGCACGGAGCGTATTCGCCCGGTCACAGATGCGGAGCTGCACTCTGCTTTCGCAGCATGAGAGGTGTCAAATAGTTTGGATAGATATGTAATACATGGCGGCAGACCCCTGCACGGGGAGATCGAGATCAGCGGCGCGAAAAACGCGGCCGTGGCGATCATTCCGGCAGCGCTGATGGTCGACGGTGTCTGCCGGATCGAGAATATGCCCCAGATCAGCGACGTGGATATGCTCCTGAAGATCCTGCAGGGGCTGGGCGCGCGGGTGGAATACCTCAGCCCCTCCGCCGTCGAGATCGACTGCACCCAGGTGCGCTTCACCGAGCCGCCGTATGACCTGATGCGCAAGATCCGCGCGTCGTACTACTTCATCGGCTCGATGCTCGGCCGCTTCGGCTCGGCCAAGACGACCATGCCCGGCGGCTGCAACTTCGGCGTCCGGCCGATCGACCAGCACATCAAGGGCATGACCGCGATGGGCGCAAACGTCGAGGTGAAAAACGGCTTTGTCTATGCCGATACGCCGGACGGCCGCCTGCACGGGGCAAAGGTATATCTGGATAAGGTATCGGTTGGCGCGACGATGAATATCATCATCGCGGCAACGCTTGCGCGCGGCCGCACCGTGATCGAGAACGCGGCGCGCGAGCCGCACATCGTCGACCTTGCCAACTTCCTCAACTCCATGGGTGCCGACATCCGCGGTGCCGGCACGGATTCCATCCGCATTCAGGGCGTCGAGCGCCTGCACGGCGGCACATATGGCGTCATCCCCGACCAGATCGAGGCGGGCACATATATGACGGCCTGCGCGGCGGCCGGCGGGGAAGTGCGTCTCGCGAATGTGATCCCGCGCCATCTGGAGTGCATCAGCGCCAAGCTGCGCGAGATGGGTGTCACCGTCGTCGAAGGCGGGGACAGCGTGCTCGTGCGCAGCAACGGCCGCCTGCGCCACACGAATGTCAAGACCCAGCCGTACCCCGGCTTCCCCACGGATATGCAGCCGCAGATCAGCGTGGCGCTGTGTCTGGCCGACGGCACGAGCGTTGTGACCGAGGGCGTGTATGATAATCGCTACAAGTACATTCAGGAGCTCAGCCGCATGGGGGCCGATGCGCAGGTGGATGGCTGCACCGCCATCATCAACGGCGTGGAGGGCCTGCACGGCGCGGAAGTCAAGGCGTGCGACCTGCGCGCCGGCGCCGCCGTGGTCATTGCGGGCCTGTGTGCCGCGGGGGAGACCGTGGTCACGGACATCCGCTTTATCGAGCGCGGCTATGAAAACTTCGTCGGCAAGCTGCGCAGCATCGGGGCCGACATCGTGCTCGAGCGCGACGGGGCCGAGCAGTGCGCGGCGGCCGCGGCCGAATGAACATTGCACTGTTTGCCAGCGGGTCGAGCGGCAACTGCGCCCTCGTGTCCGACGGCGAGACACATATTCTGATCGATGCCGGCATCTCCGCGCGGCGCATCCGCGCGGGGCTCACCGCGCAGGATGTTTCGATGGCCGACCTCGCGGGCGTGCTCGTGACGCACGAACACTCCGACCATGTCAAGGGCCTGACCGTCCTGCTGCGCCGGGATCCTGTGGCGGTGTATGCGCTGCCGGCGGTGTGCGCCGCGCTGCGAAAATTGCTGCCCGAGCGGACGGATTGCCTGCACGAGATCACACCGGGGGAACCGTTTTGCCTCGGCAATGTGCGCGTGACGGCGTTTCCCACGCTGCATGACGCGGCCGGTAGCTGCGGCTACCGGCTCGACGGGTCAGCGCGCTTCGGCTTCTGTACCGACCTCGGCACTGTGACGGATGCCGTGCGCGCGGCGCTGTGCGGCGTGGACTGCGCCGTCATCGAGGCAAACCACGACCCGGATATGCTGCGTACCGGGCCTTACCCGATCTATCTCAAGCGCCGGATCGCGTCCGATCACGGTCACTTGTCGAATGAAAGCGCCGGGGCGCTGGCGGTATACCTCGCGGAAAACGGGGCGCAGCAGCTCATCCTCGGCCATCTCAGCCGGGAGAACAACACGCCCCGCGCCGCGCTCGAGGCCGTTTCGCTTGCGCTCGCGGCGGCGGGCTTTCAGCCCGGTGTGCAGCCGGAGCTGTATGCCGCCCCGGCGGAGACGACGCTCGCGCTCACGGCGGGAAAGGCGTGCGTATGCTGTCGATAACCCTCGTCTGCGTCGGAAAGATGCGCGAGACCTATTATATCTCCGCGTTCGCGGAATATGCCAAGCGGCTGGGCGCCTATTGCCGGTTTGAACTGGTGGAGCTGCCGGAGCAGCGTCTGCCGGAGCGCCCGTCGCAAAAAGAGATTTATGCCGCGCTGGAAAAAGAGGCGCAGGCCATCCGCGCGCGCATCCCGAAGGGGGCGGCCGTGGTGGCCATGTGCGTCGAGGGCAGGCTCCTCTCGAGCGAGGCGCTCGCGCAGCAGCTCGCCGGTTACGCTGCGGGCGGCACGTCGAAGGTGTGCTTTCTCGTCGGCGGGTCGTTCGGCCTCGACGAGGGCATCAAGCGCGAGGCGTCGCTGCGGCTGAGCATGTCGCCGATGACGTTCCCGCACCATCTGGCGCGCGTCATGCTCGCCGAGCAGATCTACCGCGCGTGCACGATCAACGCGGGCACGCAATATCATAAATGAAACAGGAGAAACAACATGGCGCAAGAGCTGAAAGCAGAGTGGGGCAGGTCGCTTCCCGGCGATTTGCTCAAGCGCTGGCCGCGCGATGCGGACGGCGAACCGGTGCCCCCGGCAATGCTGACCAAGTGTACGGGCGTGGATATGGATGACGTGCTGCTGGTCAATATGCTGGAGGCCTATGGCATCCCCTGCCTGAAGAATTATCCGGGGGACGGTCAGTTTGGCAAGATCATGTTAGGTATGTCCGGTTACGGAGTGGAAATTCTGGTTCCTGAGACGATGCTTGCCGATGCGCAGGCACTTCAGGAAGGCTGCGCTGAGGCGCTGACGGAAGGAGACGACAATGCGTAATTACATGGAAGAATACCAGCGCTGGCTCGATAGTCCCGCGCTCTCCAATGCGGAGTGGGAAGAACTCAACGCCATCCGCGACGACAAAAAAGAGATCGAGAGCCGCTTTTTCGCCCCGCTCGAGTTCGGCACGGCCGGCCTGCGCGGCGAGATGGCGCTCGGCTGCCGCCGCATGAACATTCATGTCATCCGCCACGCCACGCAGGCGTTCGCGGAGGTCATCAAGGCCGAGGGCGAGAGCGCGTGTGCGCGCGGCATCGCCATCTGCTTCGACTGCCGCGTCAACAGTGAGCGCTTTGCCCACGAGGCGGCGGGCGTCATGGCGGCCAACGGCATCCACGTGCGCATTTTCGACGCCCTGCGCCCGACGCCGGAGCTGTCGTTCGCCGTCAAGCACTACGGCACCACGGCCGGCCTGAACATCACGGCCAGCCACAATCCGAAAGAGTATAACGGCTACAAGGTCTACTGGTCCGACGGGGCGCAGCTCCCGCCGCAGCACGCCGCCGCCATCGCCAAGAACATGGAGCGGCTGGACATCTTCAATGATATTCAGCGTATGGACTTTGACGACGCGGTGCGTCAGGGCCTTGTGGAGTTCATGGGCGCGGAGACGGACGAGGCGTTTTTGTCCAACGTCCTGCGCCAGCCGATCGACACGGACGTTGTCCGCCGCGTGGCCGACCGGTTCAAGATCGTCTACACGCCGTTTCACGGCGCGGGCTGGCACCTCGTGCCCGAGGCGTTGCACCGCCTGGGCATGACGCAGGTCATCCCCGTCAAGGAGCAGATGGTGCTCGACGGCACGTTCCCGACCGTCAAGAGCCCGAACCCGGAAAATCCGGAGGGCTTCTATCTGGCCGTCGACCTCGCCAAGGAGGTCGGCAGCGACCTTATCCTCGGCACAGACCCGGACTCCGACCGCGTTGGCGTCATGGTTCGCGGTGCGGACGGGGAGTACCACACCATCACCGGCAACCAGATGGGCGTGCTGCTGCTCGACTATATCATCACGGCGCGCCGCCGCAAGGGCACGCTGCCGGAAAACGCGGCCGCGATCTCGACGATCGTCACGTCCAAAATGGTGCGCCGCATCTGCGATGTGAACGATATCCACTTTGACGAGACGTTCACGGGCTTCAAATTCATGGCTGAGAAGCTGGCCGAGTACCAGCGCGACGGCTCGTATCAGTACGTGCTCGCCTTCGAGGAGAGCTACGGCTACATGATGGGTGACTATGTCCGCGACAAGGACGCCGTGACCGCCTGCGTGATGATCACGGAGATGGCGGCGTACTACTTCGAGCAGGGCATGACGCTCGCGCAGGCGCTCGATGCGCTGTATGAAAAGTACGGCTTCTACGGGGAGCGCACGCTCAACCTTGTCATGCCGGGCCTCGACGGTCTGGAGAAGATGCGCGTGCTCATGGCGCAGCTGCGCCGCGAGCCGCTGCAGGAGATTGCGGGCACGAAGGTCGTGCGCATGCGCGACTATCAGGACGGCTCGGTGTACGTCATGGGCCTCGGCAAGATGGACAAAACGCCCATCTCCGGCTCGAACGTGCTGTACTTTGAGCTGGACGACGGCTGCTCGTTCATCGTCCGCCCGTCCGGCACGGAGCCGAAGATCAAGGTGTACATCCTTGGCGTCGGCGCGACGCGCTCCGAGTGCGACGAGCGCGTGCAGCGCTATGCGCAGTTCGCCGAGACGCTGCGCGGCTGAATCGAAACCACATGCCCCGGCCCTCCGGCAGCTTTCGCCGGAGGGCCGGATTTTTGAGGGATCGCTATGAAAGAGAAAATCAAGCAGCTCTTTGGTCTCTTCGGCGCGTTCGCCGTCGTCGGCGTGACGACGTTCGGCGGCGGCTATGCCATGCTGCCCGCGCTGCAGCGCGAGGTCGTGGAAAAGCGCCGCTGGGCGACCGAGGAAGAGGTCATGGACTGGTACGCCATCGGCCAGTGCACACCGGGCGTCATCGCGGTCAACACCGCCACGTTCGTTGGGCAGAAGCAGGCGGGCGTCTGGGGCGGCATCTTTGCCACGCTGGGCGTCGTGTTCCCGTCGCTCGTCATCATTATGATCATCGCGGCCTTTATTCAGAACTTTGCGCACCTGCCTGCCGTGCAGAACGCGTTCGCTGGTATCCGTGTGTGCGTGTGCGTGCTCATCCTCAACGCCGTCGTGAAGCTGTGGAAAAAATCCGTCGTGGACTGGAAGACGTTTCTAATCTTCCTGCTCGTGTTCGCGGGCAGCGTGTTTCTGAATGTCTCGCCGGTGCTGTATGTGCTCGCGGCCGCGCTCGCCGGCATCGTCATCAAGGAACTGGAGGCGCGTAAGGCATGATCTATCTGCGCCTGTTCTGGGAGTTTTTCAAGACCGGCCTGTTTTCTGTCGGCGGCGGCCTCGCCACGCTCCCGTTTATTTATGACATGTCCGACCGCACGGGCTGGTTCACCTATCAGCAGATCGCGGACATGGTCGCGGTGTCGGAGTCCACGCCCGGTCCCATCGGCGTCAACACGGCGACGTATGTGGGCTACATCACGGGCGGCGTTCCCGGTGCGCTCGTCGCGACGCTCGGTCTCGTCACGCCGGCGGTCATCTGCATCCTCATTATCGCCTCGTGCCTGAAAAAGTTCCGGGAAAACCGATTTGTCGACCATGCGTTTTACGGGCTGCGCCCGGCGTCCGCGGCGCTGATCGCGGCGGCGGGTTTTTCCGTCGTGCGCATTTCTCTCATTCAGGAGAGTGCCTATCAGGCCAGCGGCCGGTTCACGGATCTGTTTTTCTGGAAGGGGCTGCTGCTCGCAGCCGTCATCTGGGTGCTGACGAATGTCGTCAAGCCGACGAAAAAGCTGCACCCAATCGTGTACATTGCGGCGTCCGCCGTCGTCGGCATCGTGTTCTCGTTTGCCGGCGTGTGAGCTCAAAGAAGGTTCGCCAGAACCCACATACACAGCGCGGAGACCGTTCCGTGCAGCAGGCGCCCGACCGTGTGTCGGGCGCTTTTGATGTCCGTCCCGGCGATGACCGCCGCCGTCTGACAGTGCACGGACACGCCGCCCCAGCCGGTGAGAAAGGCCGCAAGCGCGAGGTTTGCCGGCGTCGGCGCCAGCCCCTGCATCGCGCCGATGCCCGTGCCGAGCTCGAGCACG
>ERZ773136.535-NODE-535-length-42227-cov-5.610073_pt1 | contig 42227 bp, 28 predicted proteins | sample MGYA00580855_ERZ773136 | MGnify/ENA primary metagenome ERZ773136 (study PRJEB29015, sample SAMEA2737860) | human gut metagenome | biome: human gut; feature: human-associated habitat; material: faeces | place: China | collected 2012 ... | reverse complement strand
AATATCAATCATCTATTCCGTAAATCCGTAAAAAGATATTCTGCTCGTTTTACGCCCTTTCTCTCCGCAAGAGAAAGAGCGATGGATATAATATGTAACTATCTGGTAAACAAACGGAAATCACACTCAACGGGCGGTTTATTTATATAACATTGTTGGATAAAAACCTTTCGGCGAGTTCAGCAGCCGAAAATTTCATCCGTTTTATACCGTTATTTCCATTAAATTACATAACTTTGTGTTTGTCAATATTTCTCTTGCGGAGAGAAGCAGTCTGTTTCACAACATTTTATCTTTCTACTCTCCCTATCAATCAATCGAAATCATCCATCGGAAATGTCTCTCTGCTCCATTTTTACCGGTTGCAGGCCGTTTGCGATTTCCTTGGGCGGATTCCGTCTGCCGATACATCTCTTCATGAGAGAAATAGCGAAATGATTAGCGTTTATTCCCAGCGCCCTACGCACGAAAGCCTCCGAATTAGTTCAACAAATTCTCCCGATTGCTTAACATTTCGAATTGAAATGACCGGGATAATTTTATTTTTCACCGAATTCTGTTGCCGTATTTCATATTTTTCATAACTTTGCGGCAGTGAGATATTTCTCTCATGAAGAGAAGTTGCATCTATCGGTCAATCCGTTAAATGCTATTTCGAGGATTTAGCCGTCGTTTATTTCTTCAATTATCACTACCGAACCACCGATTCCTTCCGGAGAGAGATTTTCCGGTGGATTGATCCGTCGGAAAAAATATCTCTTTCAAGAATAAGCCTTGAAAGAGATTTCCGAATGAAAGCCGGCTGAACAAAAATCTTTGTACGACTACAATGCTTTCAGAATTCGGCTGTTAGCCTTGTCCACAGCCGATGTGTCCAAAGAGGCGAGATAGATTCGCGTGGTTTTCTCCGAATCATGTCCCATCGCCTCGCTGATGATCGCGAGCGGAATGTTCCTGTCCTTGGCGATGGAAGCCCACCCGTGGCGGGCGACATAGCTGGTCAAGGGTATGTCCAGTCCCAACTGCTCGCCTAATTTTTTCAATTTGTCATTGACCAGATGCGCCGCATTCTTGTACTGCCGGCGAGCGTCGGCATGCATGTCCCGAATTACCGGCAGCAGATAAGGAGTGGCGTTCGTATCATATTTATCGACGATCTCCTGCATGGGTTTTTCCCATTTGACGAACAACTGCTGTCCCGTTTTCTGCCTGCGGTAAGAGAGTATGCCGTTTTGCAGGTCTTTCTTCTTCAGGTAAGCCATGTCGATGAACGACATTCCCCGGGTGTAGAATGAGAACATGAAAATGTCGCGGGCGAAATCCATCGCCGGGAACAGCGCCAAATCCAGATCCCGGATCTGGCGGATGACTTTCAAGGGTACAGCCCGCTTGACCGTTTTGCCAATGCCCGTGTAGACATACTTGAACGGATCGCGCTGCACGGTCATTTTCTTCTCAACGGCCCGGTTATAAATGGCTCGCAGTCCCCGCATATAGTAAGAGGAGGTATTCGGGCATACGCCCCTCGATTTGAGATAAGTCTCGTATTCGATCATCAGGTCGGAGTCCATCTCATCCCAAGACACCTCGGTATTCCTGCGGAAACGCCCGAAGCTGTTCAAGACGGTCGTGTAGCGTTCGCCCGTGCGAATTTTCCCGATCTGTCTCAACTGCCCGACAAGACTCCGGGCGAAAGAGAAAAAGCCCCCGGTATCCGAAGGCGTAAGATAACGTGCGACCACATCCCCGGCCGTATAACTTTCGCCCGTATGTTCCAACCGGGCGATAATGCGCTCCAGGCGGGCGGTGTCTTCCACGATCCGGCTTTTCAATGCGACAAGGTAAGCGTGTCGGGGCCCTTTGCAATCCGGCCGGAGCAATCCTGCACGCAGAGCGGCCCATTCCGACGGTAACAGTTTATGGCCGCTGTTGATCTGTCGGGTTACACGGTTATGGATGATCTGATAATACAGTCGGCCTTCACGATCCGCAACGGACGAGGCCCGGAATTTTACTTTTACGCTTGCCATACGTTTGTTGTTGTTAAAGTTGCCGGGCCAAGGTAACGAGCAAGCGTACAATTCTATATTGGAATCCGATAACGCTGCCGGTCGGGCGACAATCCAACTCTTATATTCGCAATCGCTCCTTAGCCTGTTTTGCAAGGTTGAGAATCTCAAGACTCAGAGCTTTCAGCTCGCGGGTCCGTTGCTCCAGCATAGCGATCTGATGCGGGATAGCAACGTTGGAAAAGTGTGCGTTGATGGCTTTTACAATCTGGTTATAGTTGTTCCCGAACTTTTGAAATTGGAAATAAAAATCATTCAGCCGGGCGATAAACTGCGTCTTTGACGGGTCGCGTTTGATGACGACGAACTCTTCTCCGAAAATGCGTTTTACGATAAACTGGCTCCTGTTATGCTCCAATCCGGACTTGCAGAGTAGCTTCTTGAAGCGGATGTGCTCTTCATTGAACCAGAAAGAGTACTTGTAGCTTGGTGTTTCAGATTTCCGGGCATTTCTGTTTGTCTGTTTTGGGTCGGTATTCATGATATCGGTTAAAAAGGCGTTCGACTCGGGAGAACGCCCAGCCTCGCAGAGCGAGCACCTTTGTCGGACAAATGTCAATTTGTCGGACAAAGGTACAGCTCGCTGTTTTCTGGCGAAAACAAAAATCCGCGGCGAAAGATTTTTTGTGAGAACTTTGAAAAGCCTCCGCTACGGCCTCCAAGGGCGGGTCTGTTCCCGGTGCAATATTACAACCGTGCGGGCGCCAAAACAAACCCTCGGTGCGGACTGGAGCGGTCGTGAGCGGACATCGGAACCGAGGCATTTCAACCGGTCGTATCTTGCAGCATGAAAGGCAGGTTTTCTTATTCCGTTCATTATTCCGATATAAACTGCATTAAACAGAAAACGGTATTTTGAATGGTTTAAAACATAAAACCAGACATACACGCTTTATGACCGTATAGCTGACAATCAATCTCAAAAACGTTATACCATGAATTCATTAAAGGAAAAAGACAAACCTGCACCCAATCCTTCTAAACATCCCCGTATCGAAGTCGATGAGGAGCTGATGCGTCAGATGATCGCCGGACAAGCCCCTTTGGATTCGAAAGTCGTCCGCCGGATTCCCGACCCGGAAGAGGAAGATACGGACTCTTCTGAGGAAAACACCTCGGAAACGGCATCTGGAGCATCGGCACCGATGACTGAAAAAACAGTCGTCGGCACCCAAACGACTACTGTAAAGGAGCCTTCCGGATTCCGTCGTAAAAAGATTACGCTACCGGATTTCGAACGCACCTTCTTTGCTCCGGTGAATTGCCGTAACCGTTCGGCGATCTATGTCAGTGCCCACACCAAGCACAAAGTATCGGAAATACTCCACCTGTTAGGGAATGAGAGTACAAGGCTTACGGCATTGGTTGACAATATGCTGCGGTTCGTCATGGACATTTACAGCGACGAGCTGAATTATCTCCACGAAAAGAAGAACAACAGAAGGCCGTTTTGAAAAAGCGGAGGTATTTCGACGCCAGATAGCAGGACGGAAGGGGCCGTCGAACGGGCAGGCCGCTCGCGGCTGAACATCAGAACAGGATCGTCAGGAGCCGCAGAATGTCGCCTATTCCGACGGCGACCAGCAAAACGCCAAAGATGGAAATACGCAAGGCTCGCCCCTCGGGCGATTCGCATGGCCTTGCATATTTCCATCTCTGACGATAAATTCCCTGCCGGCGGGAAAACTTACATCGAAAATTACCCTGCTATTGACGAAGTAAGATCGGGAATCGAATTAGCTGTAAGATAGGAGGCCATTACCGTGCGACCTTGAAGACGCTGCTGAGTTTCTCGCTTAATGCCGCCATATCCTGTCCGATTTTATCATTGGTGATCTTAGCATAGATTTGGGTCGTGGTGATCCGTTTGTGCCCCAGCATCTTGCTGACCGTTTCCAGAGGCACGCCTTGCGTAAGCGTGACCGTCGTGGCAAAGGTATGACGCGCCATATGAATCGTCGGGTTGAACGACAGACCGGCGTGTCTGGCAACATGCCGCAAGGACATGTTCAGCGTATTATAAGTGCCTTTGAGCGGAAAGACCCGGTCGCCTGAGAGATGCATATCCTTATAACGCTCGTAAAGCATTTCGGCAACGGGAAGGAGTTTAACACGGAACTGCGTGCCTGTCTTCTGACGCCTGTCGATAATCCACCGCTCTCCGTTGTCGTCCGTATGGATGTCCGCGTAAGTGAGTTTTGAAACGTCTGCATGGCTCAAACCCGTAAAGGCGCAGAAGACGAAGGCGTCACGGTTGATGCCCGTCCGGTAGTTGGGGAGCCTGACATCCATGACGGCCTGCAATTCCGAAGCGGATAGATAACGTCGTTCAGCGTATTCCGCTTTGACATAGAACCCGGCGAAAGGATCGACGGCAATCCAGCCGTTCTTATACGCCGTGTAGGTCATCAGCTTCAGCTTCTTGAGTGTAGAATGGATCGTCCCGGAAGCAAGACCCTTTACCGTGGAGAGGTAGACGACGAACTTTTCCACGAACTCCCGCTTCAGCTCTTTGAACGCAATATCCTTGACGTGGTATTCGTATTCGAGGAAAGAGGCAAGGCGGTTACGGCGTTTGCGGTAATTGTCATAGCTCGAATAGGCGCGGTCTTTGCCCACACGTTTGAGAAAGCCCGCAAGGTATTCGTCGAAAGTCTGTAACAGCAGGCGGCAGTCGTCCCCCATACCCAGAAAGGCGTTACGGACTTTTTCGGCCGTAACATACGAATCCCGGTCGCAGAGACGCTGGTACTGCTTGCCGATATTGGTCTTGATATTCTCCAGCTTCTCGTTGATGCGCTGCGATTCGAGGCTTCTGCCTGCGGCTTTGTTCGCTTTGGCATCCCAGAGAGAAGAACGAACCGAGAGTTTGCAGCTGAACTGCGACATCGTACCGTTGATCGTGATACGACCCATGACGGGAACCTGACCATGTTTTTCCGACTGCCTTTTCACGTAGAAAAGGACTTTGAAAGTGCTGCGTTGCATGATAACCTGAACTTTGTGGTTTTGTTAAACGTTAAGTCAGGTTATTTGTTATGCGGAAATCCAACACAATAAGCTGAAAACAAGCACCTTAGTGTAAATCAAAGCATTTCGGGCAGGTAACGGATAAGTAACAAAACTCACCGTTAATCCTGCCCGATTCTGCAATTTTATTGCTCGGAACAGATGCAGAACAGGGAATTAAATACCTGTAAACATGATATTTACTCTTTCCTGCGCTTCTCTTTACCTACAAATACCGAACCCGCACGGATCCGGGCATACCGATAAACCAAAGAAGCCGGCAGGGTTATTCCGCCCAGCCGCCACCCAGAGCTTTGTAAAGGTCGACCAGAGCCAGGTGTTCGTCGCGCACGGCATTGCTGACCCCGATCTGGGCGTCGAAATAGCGGCGCTGGGCATCCAGCACGTCAATATAATTGATGCTCCCGCCCCGGTATTGCAGCTGGGCGAGTTCGACGTATTTCCGGGCTGCGTCGCGCAGGTTAACCTTCAGCGCGGCCGTCCGGCGAACGCTGCGGTAGCTGACCACGGCGTCGTTTGCCTCCTTAAAAACCGTCAGCACCTTCTGTTCATACCCCAGCCGGGCCTCATCGTAGGCGGCCAGCGCGGCCTTGTACCGGGCCTGCTTACGGCCGAACCCGAAGATCGGCGAGGCGAGCGTACCCGCGACATACGAGAACGGCGAGCGGAAAAACCCGCTCACATCGTCGTTTTCCCAGCCGCCCGTCAGGTTGAACACGATGCGCGGGAAGCGGTCGGCGTAGGCCATGCCCGCGGCGGCCATCGCCGCACGAAGCTGCTGCTCAGAAGCCCGCACGTCGGGACGCCGCAGGAGCAATTCCGACGGCAACCCCACGGGAAGCGATTCGGCGAACTCCGCCTCGGTATTCATCTTGCTGCGCACGACCCGCCAGTCGGGATTTTCACCCATGAGCAGAGAAATGCTGTTCTCCATGACCTCGATCTTGCGTTCGAGGTCGGGGATCAGCGCCGCCGTAGAGGCGTACTCCACTTTCGCCTGCTGGAAGACCGTTTCAGAGGTGAGGCCGCCCTCGAAACGCAACTGCGCCTGGTAAGCGCCCTCGCTGCGCGTGATGAGCGTACGCCGCACGATGGAAAGCTCGTTGTCGAGCGCCATCAACCGGAAATAGGCGGCGGCGACCTCCGCGACGAGCGTCATCTGCATCGCACGCCTGTCCTCGACCGATGCGAGGTATTCGGCACCGCCTTTGCGTTTGGCCCAGCGCAGGTTTCCCCACAGGTCGAGCTCCCAGCTCACGGTAGCCTTGGCGCCGAGTTCGGGGTCGCGGCTCGGCTCCTCGCCCGCATAGTCGTTGGTTTCGTGATCGGCGTAGACCGTTCCCGACACCGACGGCAGGCGTCCGGCCTTGCCAATACGGTAGAGCTGGCGCATACGTTCGACACGCGCCGCCGCGGCAAGCATGTCCTTGTTGTTGGCCAACGTATGACGGATGATGTTGCACAGGGTCGAATCGCCATAAAACCGCCACCACTCCATGTCGGCGATGGCGAGCGAATCGGCCGCAGCACCCCCGGCGATAGCCGCCGGGAAGTCGACCTCGGGCGCCTTGCAGTGACGCACGGCCGAGCAGGAGCCCAATCCAGCGGCAGCGGCCAATATCATAAGTAATATCGCAAGTCGTTTCATCGTTTCAGTTTTTCTTTAATCCGGTAAATCCACACGAAGAAGAAGGGCACGAAGACAATGCCTACCGTAATGGCGACCAGCATGCCGAAAAAGACGCCCGTCCCGATCCCCTGGCGGCTCGCCGAGCCCGGCCCCGAAGCGAAGACCAGCGGCAGCAGGCCGAGGATGAAGGCCAGCGAGGTCATGACGATCGGGCGGAAACGCAGGTGCGCCGCCGTGAGCGCAGCGGAGACCACGTCACGGCCTTTCTCAACCTCTTCCTTGGCAAATTCCACGATCAGGATGGCGTTCTTGGCCACCAGGCCCACGAGCATCACCAGTCCAATCTGAAAATAGATATTGTTCTCCAGCCCGCAGATCCAGATACCCAGGTAGGCGCCGATACCGGCCACAGGGAGCGACAGGATGACGGCCACGGGCACCGACCAGCTTTCGTACTGCGCCGCGAGGAACAGGAAGACGAACAGGAAGGCCAGCGCCAGTACCAGGCCGGTCTGCCCGCCGACATGCTTTTCCTGGTAGGAAAGGCCGCTCCACTCGACGCCGACCGACGCGGGCAAGTGCTTTCGGACGAGCTCTTCCAGTACGCCCATCGCCTGCCCCGAACTGTAACCGTGTGCGGCCTCACCGGAAATGGTAGCCGAATTGAACATGTTGAAACGCTTGATATTCCCGGCACCCGTCGTGTAGTGCGTCGTTCCGAGCGAAGTGATCGGAATCATCACACCGCCCGCTCCGCGGACGAAAAAGAGGTTCAGGTTGTCGCGCTGCGCACGGTAGGGAGCCTCGGCCTGGATGTAAACGCGGTAGATGCGGTTGAACATATTGAAGTCATTGACGTAGATCGACCCCGTAAAGGCCTTCATCGTCGAGAAGATGTCGGACATCGATACACCCAGCAGCTGCGCCTTGTCGCGGTCGACGTCGAAATAGAGCTGCGGAATGTCGCCCTGCATGGACGATGCCAGCCCCGTGAATTCGGGACGCTGCGAAGCATAGTACATCAACGTGTCGACGGCATGCTGCAAATCCTGATAGGTCGTATTGCCCCGCGCTTCGAGCACCATCTCGAAACCGCCCGAGTTGCCCAGGCCGGGAATCACGGCGGGCGTCGAAAGGTATACCTTGCTTTCGGGGTAGCGCGAGAGTTCGGTGCGCACGCGCTGCATCACGGAGCTCAGCCCCTCGGAGTCGCGGTCGCCCCACGGTTTGAGGATCACGGTCAGCTGGCTGCGCGCCTGGTTGGTACCCACGCGGGGACTGGAACCCGTGACGTTGAGCACGTACTCCACGTCGGGGTCGGCCATCAGGAACTTCATCGCGCGGTCGGTCACCTCGCGGGTACGTTCGATCGTCGCCCCCTCGGGCAACTCCAGTTCGACGGTGAAGTAGCCCTGGTCTTCCTGCGGCATGAAACTTTGCGGCACGAGCCTGTTCATCAGCCAGATTCCGATCAGCACGATGCCGAAGGCGGCGAACATGCGGCGCGAATGTTTCAGCGCCCCCTGGATCATGCGGCCGTAAAACTTGTTGCCCGTCGCCAGGGAGAGGTTGATGCGGCGGAAAAAGCGGTTTTTCTTCCCCTCGCCTTCGGGACGCAGAAAAAGCGCGCACATCACGGGGCTGAGCGTCAGCGCCACGACGGTCGAGATGACCACCGACACGGCGATGGTGATGGTGAACTGGCGGTAGAGCTGACCCGTAATGCCCGAAAGGAAACTCACCGGGACAAACACGGCGCACAATACCAGCGACATGGCGATCAGCGCCCCGCTCAGGTTGGACATCGCCTTTTTAGTAGCCTCGTAGGGCGAGAGATGCTCCTCGTTCATGATGCGGTCGACATTCTCCACGACGACGATGGCGTCGTCGACCACGATGCCGATGGCGAGAATGAGCCCCAACAGCGTCAGCATGTTGAGCGAAAACCCGAAAACGAGCATCACGCCGAAGGTACCGATCAGCGAGATGGGCACGGCGACGATCGGGATGATCGTGGCGCGCCAGCTCTGCAACGAGAGGAAGACCACGAGGATCACCAGCAGCAACGCTTCGAACAACGTCTGGTAGACATGATGGATCGACTCCGAGATGTAGGTCGTCATGTCGAACGGAATCTCGTAGCCGATGCCCTCGGGGAAGTTGTGGCTGATCTCCTCCATGGCCGCCTTGACCAGCGCCGCCACCTCCATGGCATTGGCTCCGGGCAGCATGTTGATATTCAGCACGGCGGCGTTCCCGCCGTTGATGCCGCTCTCGGTATTATAGGACGAAGCTTCGAGCGAGATACGCGCCACGTCTTTCAGGCGGATGATCGACCCGTCGGGGTTGGCCCGCACGACGATGTCCTCGAATTCGCTGACAGACGACAGACGCCCCTGCGCCGTGATGGGGATCGTCACGTCGATGCCGTTCATGGGGGCCTGCCCCAGCACGCCGGCGGCAGACTCGCGGTTCTGGTCTTTGAGCGCCGTCTGCAAATCCTTGACCGTCAGCCCAAGGTCGGCCAGTTTGTCGGGCATGACCCATATCTGCATGGCGTAATAACGGCTGCCGACGTTCGAAACGCTGCCCACGCCGGGCACGCGGCGCAACATGTCCAGCACGTTGAGCGTCGCATAGTTCGAAAGGTAGATTTCATCGAACTTGGGGTCGGACGAAAGCAGGGTTATGGTCATTAGTTTGCTGGCCGCCTGCTTCTCGACCGAGATGCCGTTCTGCACCACTTCGGCAGGAAGGCGCGCCTCGGCCTTCTTCAGCCGGTTCTGGATATCCACGGCTGCCAGGTCGGGATCCGTCGAAATGTCGAAGGTCACCGTGGCGGAGAAACCGCCCGAGTTGGAGCTCGACGACTCCATGTAGATCATGCCGGGAGTACCGTTCAGCTCCTGCTCGATGGGCGTAGCCACAGCCTGCGTCACGGTCTGCGCATCGGCACCTGGGTACGACGCCGAGATACGCACTACGGGAGGTACGATCTGGGGATACTGGTCGACGGGCAACAGTGCCAGGCCGATGAAACCCACGATCACGATGATGATGGACAGCACCGTCGAGAAGACGGGCCTGTCGATAAAGAAGTCCGCTTTCATAGGCTACTGTTGTTTTTCGGCCTCCTCATCGCGGCGCGGAGCGACCGGTTCGACTTTCATGCCGTGCTGGAGTTTATGGTAGCCCTCGACGACGATATCCTCGCCCCGCACCAGGCCGCGTTCGACGACGATGTTGTTGCCCCATTCGGGGCCCGTCTCGACAAAACGCTTCTCGACGATGCTGTCGGGGCGCACCACGTAGATGTAGGCGCCGCCCTTCTCGATCTCGATAGCCTTCGACGGCACGACAACGGCATCCTCACGCACGTCGAGCAGCAGCCGCACCTTGGTGAACTGCCCCGGCAGCAGGATGTGGTCGGGGTTGGCCATCTCGGCTCGCACGGAGAAGGTACCCGTCTGCGGGTCGACCTGCGGATCGGCGAAATCTACCAGGCCGCGGTAGGGGTATTCCGAGCCGTCGGCCAGGGTCACGGTGATGTAGGGATCCCACTTGCGGGTCGAATCGCGGTGCCCGAGGTTGACGTTGCGCGCCTTGCTGCGCAGGTAGTCGAGGGCCGTCATGCTGAAATCGACACGCACGGTATCGCTCTTCACGACCGTGGCGAGCAGCGATTTGCCGCTCGGCCCCACGAGCGTACCGATGTCGGCGTTGCGTTCGGAGATATAACCCGCAATAGGCGACTGCACGGAGGTATAGCCCAGGGTCATCTGCGCCTGCGTGAGGTCGGCCTCGCCGACGGCCACGTCGGCCACGGCACTCTCGTAAGCCGCCGTGGCATTGTCGAGTTCGAGCTGGCTGGCGGCACTCTGTTCGAAGAGCGGACGGATACGGTCGAGGTCGCGCTTGGCTTTCAGCGCCTGCGCCCGGGCCTTGTTCAGCTGCGCCTTGGCCTTGTCCACGCGCGCACGGTAGACCCGGGGGTCGATCACGAAGAGGGTTTGTCCCTTCCTGATGTAGGTACCTTCGGCGAAGAGCATCTTTTCGAGGTAGCCCTCGACGCGGGCGCGGATTTCGACGAACTGCTGGGCGCGGATGCGGCCAACGTAATCACCATAGATATTGACGTCTTCGGTCGTTACGGGTTCCACCGCCACGACAGGCAGGACGACTGCGGCGGGACGCGGCCGGAGCAGGATGACGAGCAACACCGTCACGACCACAAGGCCGGCAATGACTCCGATCCACTGGCCTCGGCTCAGTCTTATCCGGACATGGGCGACACGGGAGGCCGCTTTTTTCACACCGTTCAGGTTCAGCTCCTGCAAATTCGGTTTCAATTTGTCAAATTTCATAAAGCACTAATATCATTGGGGGCAGCAAAACGGGGTTCAAACCTTGCGCCAGAATTGCAGGCAGCCCTTTAAAACATTTATTGACAGCAAAATATCTACCAAATACCAAATCAAATATATACAAAAATCTGTGGAATAATTCTACATCCGTGTGGAATTATTCCACAACACCCCGGCAAAGCGTCCGTCTGCCCGGAGTCTTGCGACGGCCGGAGCCGTAACCGACGCATCCGAACGCATTGGAGGCAACTGCCCCGGCTTCGCGGCGCAAAGGTAACAAAACAAGTCCGGGCAGGCGAAAAAATGCGCCAGGAAGGTTACAGCAAATCCGGCCGGAATATTATCCGAAACGGGCACATTTCCGGCCGGGAAGCCATAACTTCGGGGGAAGCATCTCCGACGGGAAGGCACAAAAAAAAGACCCGTACGGGTCTTTTTGCCATATCGCGGCAACGCTGTCCACCGCATCACACACCCCGCCTCACGCGGTGTTCTACACATCTGCGGAACAAGCTGGAACCAAGCGGAAATTCCACACTCAGAGGGCTCATTTCCGATCGCAAACGAGGCGGCCTTCCCCCATCACCTTGAGGATCCGGGCGCTTCCAGAGGGCTCACCCCCCCACGGTTCTCTCCATCCTCGGGGAAACGAATGTCGATCGGATGGGCAAAGACAAAACGCGCACCGGCGGTATAGGTCGGATCGACCCAGATGCGGCCACCGAAGATCATGGCTATCTGGCGGCAGATGGCAAGGCCGAGGCCCGTGCCCTTCTTCTTGTTGCCATCGAGTTTCTCGAAACGGTTGAAGACCATCTCCTGTTTGTCGAGCGGAATACCGGGGCCCGTATCGGCTACCGAAAAGAGCACTTCGCGGTGTGCCTCGTCTATCTCCACGCCGAGTGTGATACTCCCCTGGGAAGTGAACTTGCCGGCGTTGGTGAGCAGGTTGATCAGAATCTGCGACAAGCGGTGGACATCGGTTACAAGCATGTAGGAACCCACGGCACATTCGAGACGCCCCTCGACACCTTCCTGCCGCGTATGGGCGGTCGTCATGAGCACATGCTGGCAGACCTGCACGATCTCCTCGGACGAGCAGTTGAACTTGATCTTGCCGCATTCGAGCGACGAAATGTCGAGGATGTCGTTCAGCAGCGTGAGCAGCATCTCGGAATTGTTGACCACGATGGCGCAGTACTCGGCACGTTCCTCCTGTGAAAGTTCTTCGCCCTGCATCAGCGACGAGAAGCCCACGATGGCGTTGAGCGGCGTGCGGATCTCATGGCTCATATTGGCCAGGAACGCCGATTTGAGCATGTCGGACTCTTCGGCCTTCTCGCGGGCGACCACCAGCTGTCCCTCGCGCTCTTCGAGCGTGCGCTTGAGACGCCGCGTGCGCAGGAAAAGCGCCGCAACGAAAACCAGCAGCAGCACCAGCAGTACGATACCCGCCACGAGCAACTCGATGTAATGGGAATATTTCGAGAGTTTGGCCGCTACGGTATCCTCGACCACACTCCCCTTGGGCAGGGCGTATTCGGCAATCTTTAACTCCTTGAGCTTGCGCGAATCGAAGAGGTACTGGCCGTCCGTAAGGCGGAAATGCGTCCCGTCTATCTTCCCCGAGGCGTAATACTCCTTGATCTGCGATGCGATGACCGAGGCGGCGTTCTCGTATTTGGGGACATAGCCACCCACAGCCACGTCGCCGATGCCGATCTGGGATATCGAAAAGACCGGTATGCGCGGATTGAACTGCACCAGGTCGTTGAGCGAACGCTGCATGAGGTACTCCCCGTCGCGGCCCACACGCCAGGTTCCGAGTATCGCCGCGGAACGGTGCGACAGCGAGGCATAGGTCTCATGCATCGCATCATCCCCCTCGCGGCTGTCCACCAGCACAAGGTTCATGTCGGGATAGTTTTTCATCTCCTCGCGTACGAGCGCCTGGAGGGAAATACCCCCGTAGGTGTTATCCGAGATGAAGGCGATGTTCTCGGCTTCGGGAAAAAGCGAACGAACCAGCTCGATATTGCGGCGGACGTCATACTTGTTGAGCATACCGCCCACATTGTTCAGGCTGTCCGTCATGTTCATGTAATTGATCGAAGGGGGCAGCCACATGCCGAGACTGTCCTCCGGCGGCGGGAGCACGATGCCGTTGGAACTGACATAGCAGCAGAAGCACATTACATCCTTGGGGATATGCCCCAGCGAGACGAACGATGCCCATGCCTCCTGCCCCAGCAGGACGATGGCGCGAAGCCCCTTGTTCTCATACCGGGAAATCATGTTCTCGGTCTGCGACATCCAGATGGGTGCGTCGTTGATGCTCTTGCATTCGAGCGTTTCGACATAGATATCGCACGGGATGCCCGAAGCCATGATGTTGCGTTCGAACTCGGCGATGAAGCCCGACATGCGGCGCGTATCCGGATTATACGAGGAAATAATCAGGATACTCTCCCTCTCCTGCGGCGCTTGAGCCCGAAGCAATGCGGGCAACAGGGCGCAACACAGAAGAAGAAATATCCGATTTTTTTTCATTGGGTTCCTGGTCATAGTTTCCCTTTCTATCGCGAAAGCAGCGCCGCAATCCGCGTACGGAGTTCATCCGCCCGCAGAGGTTTGGCAAGACATTCGTTGAAACCGGCCTGGAACATGCGGTAGCGGTCGGTTTCGAACGCATAGGCCGTGAGTGCGATAACGGGGACGTCGGGCGAAATCTCCCGCACGCCCCGAAGCGCCTCATAGCCGTCCATGACGGGCATGTTGATATCCATCAGCACCAAGTCGGGGCGGCAGTCGGCGAACAAGGCGACGGCCTCCTCTCCGTTCCAGGCGTGCAACAGGTCGTAATCACGGCGCAGCAACACCTCGACGAGCTTATAATTACTCGGATTATCCTCGGCAACCAGCAAGCGGGGACGGTTGCCGACCGGATTTACACTATTGTCACACTCCATCGCTTCATCGGTTTAACAAAATCGCCCGACAGAGGCAAAGACCGGACAATTGCACAAAAATACCATTTTTTTGATTAATAATAAAATATTTCCCTTTAAAAATTAACAGCACCCCGAAAACAGGACGGGAAATCCGGGCGTTTTTGACATATAAATTACCTTAAAAGTTTATAATGCCAATTTTTTTACCGATATTTGCACGGGGTATCCGGATCAGGAGCGGGAAACGACACGGGTTGCAACGCCCGCTCCGGAATTCCAGGTAAATTTAAATAAACAACCGCCCGGAACCGGACAACGAGCATGCGACGCTTCCCGTTCCGGAAAAACCCAATGACAACGAACCGCCGAACATGAACCGCAAGAAAGTACTGATCGTAGACGACAAGGAGCAGATCGCCAAAATACTTTTCGCATACCTTCACAAGGATTACGAATGCTTTTACATGCAGAACCCGCCGCAGGCCATCGAGTGGCTCTCGCGGGGGAACATGCCCGACCTGATTATTTCGGACATCCGCATGCCCGAAATGCGCGGCGACGAATTCCTGGCATACCTCAAGCTCAACGAACTCTTCAAGCAGATCCCGGTCGTGATGCTTTCGAGCGAGGACAGCACCTCGGAACGCATCCGCCTGCTGGAAGAGGGTGCGGAAGACTATATCGTCAAACCGTTCAACCCGCAGGAACTCAAAATAAGGATTAAAAAGATTTTGGATTGAAGTACCCCGTCATCTACATCAAAGGCAGAGGCAACCACACGGCCCGTTTCACGGAGCTGACCGAGGGACAGATGCGTATCGCAGGGGATATCGGCGCAGCCATGGGCAAGCTCATGCCGCTCAAGGACGACCACGCCTTCATCCTCTACGAACAGCAGGGCGAGGAGGACATCCGCAGCATCCGCTTCCTGCGCTCCTGGTTCCCGGGTGCCGGCATCATCCTCATCATCTCGGGGCAACTGACCGGGGAGGAGCGGCGCGCATACCTCGGAGCCGGTGTGAACAGCGCCGTGCCGGACGACATATCGCGCGCAGATTTCCTCCGCATACTGCAATTCATGACCGACTATACGTTCGTCCACAAACCCGTCGCAGGTAGCGGGAACGACGTAGAGTTGTTCCGCATGCCGCTCTGGAAACGGGCGTTCGACATCGCGGCATCGCTCTCGGCGATCCTCCTGCTCTCGCCCCTGCTTATAGCCGTGGCCGTGGCCGTCAGACTCGACAGCCCGGGGCCGGTCATCTATAAGTCGAAACGCGTGGGAAGCAACTACCGGATCTTCGATTTCCTGAAGTTCCGCTCGATGCACTCCGACGCAGATCAGCGGCTCAAGGAGCTGGAGGATCTGAACCAGTATGCCTCTGAACCCGTCGCCGAAGACGATGCGAAGATGGCGCTCAACGACGACGAGATCCGCAAACTGCTGGCGGACACCGAAAACGGCATGCTCTATGCAGACGATTTCGTGATCCCCGAGGAGGCCCATCAGCACCAGCTGGAAACCGAACAGGAAAACGCGTTCGTGAAGATCGAGAACGACCCCCGCATCACGCGCCTGGGGCGTTTCCTGCGCAAATACAGCATCGACGAACTCCCGCAGCTCTTCAACATCCTGCGGGGCGACATGTCGGTCGTGGGCAACCGCCCGTTGCCCCTCTACGAGGCCGAACGCCTCACGAGCGACGAATATATCGAACGGTTCATGTGCCCCTCGGGCCTCACGGGACTGTGGCAGGTCGAAAAACGCGGGCAGGCGGGGAAACTCTCGCCCGAACAGCGCAAGCAGCTCGACATCGAATACGCCCGCAGGATGTCGCCGTGGTTCGACCTGAAAATAATCCTGCGCACGTTCACCGCATTCATACAGAAAGAAAATGTTTAAAACCCAGCAACATATGAAAAGGGCCGTCTTCACACTCTGGCTGCTGCTGGCTGCTGTCGCCGCAACGGCGCAAAGCGAGCCTACACCACCCGAATTCGAATACAGCGACCTGCAACGGCTTACTCCGGAAGATTACATCGACATGCAGCTGCCCCCGCTCCACGTACTGATGGAGAATGCGCGCCATGCACCGCAGGTCGGCTATTACGAGTCGAACCGCGAGATCGAGGAGCGCGAACTGAAAACCGTGCGCCGCAACTGGATGCGCAATTTCAAGCTCAACGCCAACTACAACTACGGATCGTCGGACATCTACAACCAGAATTATCAGGACAGCAACATCCCGATATGGACGACGACCACGACCGGGCGCGAGCAAAGCTGGTGGAACGTCGGGGCTTCGCTCTCGATCCCGCTCGACGAGATTTTCAACCGCCGCAACAAGATCAAGCAGCAGAAGAAGCGTATCGAGAACACCCAGTACGACCTCGACCGCTGGTACGACGAGTTGCGCATGAAGATCATCGACGCCTACACCACGGCCGTCGAGCAGCTCTCGATCCTGCGGAGCGCCGCCGAAGCCAAGATCACGTCCGAGGCACAATACCGCATGACCGAAGTGGACTTCGTCAAAGGCAAGCTCGACGCGCAGACTCTGAGCCGCCAGAAGAGCCTCGAAAACTCGGCGACCCGCGAATACGAGCAGGTGCGGCGCAACCTCAACGACGCCCTGCTGCGGCTCGAGATACTCACGCACACGCCGATCATCAACAAACCCATATCAATGCCCGGGGTGTCGAAAGAAGCGCCCGAAACCGAATAGCATATGAATTACATCGCCTATACCGCGCGGTTTCTTTACCGCATCAAGTGGTGGCTGATACTCTGTCCGCTGCTGGTCGCGCTGCTCGTCTACCTGAAAATGGGTACCAAGCCGCGCAACTATAAATCCACGACGACGATCTACACGGGCATCGTCTCGGGATACGACATCACGACCACCGAAGGCTCGCGCCAGGACTGGAACGTCATCAACAACGCGATGGACAACCTGATCAACATCATCCTGTCGCAGTCCACGCTCAAGAACGTCTCGCTGCGCCTCTACGCACAGGGGCTTACGCATCTCGACCCGGACAACGACAACCAGTACCTCTCGGCACGCACCTCGCGGTACCTGCTGAGCAAAACCCCGCCGGACGTCATGGAGCTCGTCGACCACACTTCGGAAAAGAACACCTACGAGAACCTGCGCAAATACGAAGAGATAGACCATAACAACCACGTCTACGGCATGTTCCACTGGAGCCCTCCGTATTACAGCTACCAGGCGCTGAGCCAGATCAAGGTCAAGAGGCTGGCCAACAGCGACATGCTGGAAATCAGCTACGAGAACGACGACCCGTATATCGTCTACAACACGCTGATTATCCTCAACGACGAATTCGTCAAGCAGTACCGCGACCTGCGGTTCGGCGAGACGAACAACGTCATCGCCTATTTCGAATCCGAGCTGGAGCGGGTGGGCAACAACCTGCGCAACCTGGAGGATTCGCTGCGCGACTACAACGTCCAGCACCGTGTCATCAACTACGACGAGCAGACCAAGCACATCGCCGCCCTCTCGCGCGACTACGAATTGCGCTACGAGGAGATCCTGCTGAACTTCGAGAGCGCCGAGAAACTGCGTGCCTCGATCGAGGGGCAGCTCGAAGGGTTGCAGGAGACTTTCCGCAACAACGCCGAGTTCATCGAGAAACTCCATAAGATCGGGAGCATCTATTCGCGCCTGTCGGCCGCCGAGGCCTTCCAGCCCGAAACCGACGGCACGGAAGGTATTTCCGACCGGACGGCCATGCCCGCCAGCCGCAACGACACGGGGCAGTTACGCAGGAAACTGAGCGAGGAGACCCGCAGCCTGCAGGAGCTCACCACGAACATCGCCAACCAACAATATACGAAGGAGGGACTTTCGGCCAATACGATCGTGACGGAGTGGCTCGCCGCCGTACTGCTGGCCGAGAAATCCCGCGCCGAACTGGCGGTGATGAAGCTCCGCAAACAGGAACTCGACCAGAAATATACGCAGTTCTCGCCCGTGGGCTCGACCCTCAAACGCAAGGGGCGCGAAATCAACTTCTCGGAACAGTCCTACCTCTCGATCCTCACGGCGCTCAACACGGCCCGCCTGCGGCAGAAGAACCTGCAGATGACCTCGGCAACGCTGAAGATCATCAACGCCCCGGTGCTTCCCCTGGAGGCGGAACCGAGCAAACGCAAGATGATGGTCGCCGCGGCAGGCCTCGCCACGCTCCTGTTCGTACTGGGATTCTTCATCCTGCTCGAACTGCTCGACCGCACGCTGCGTGACAAAGTCCGCGCCGAGCGCATCACCAAGGGGCGGGTCATCGGGGCCTTTCCCGGCAAAGCCTATTTCGGACAGCGGAGGTTCACCAAGCAATACCGTGAGATCGCATCCCGCTACATCGGCAATGCGGCGGTCAACTATTTCGACCCGGCCAAACAGCCCAACGTGCTCAATATCCTGAGTACCGAACGCGGGGACGGCAAGAGCCTGATCGCCGAACACCTGGCGGCATTCTTCCGCGAAGCGGACATGAAAGTCCGCATCGTTTCGTGGAACAAGGATTTCGACATCGAACGCAAGGAGTACCTGCTGGCCGAGAAACTCGGGGATTTCGTGCGCGACACCCCGGGCGAAGTTCCCCTCACCGAGGCCGACGTGGTGCTGGTGGAATACCCGCCCTTCGCCACGAGCTCCGTACCGAAGGAATTGCTGCGCCATGCGGCGCTGAGCATCGTCATCGCCCCGGCGAACCGCACGTGGAAAGATACCGACCAACTGCTTTTCGAAAAGGCAGAAAAACTCTCGGGGCGCACCCCCGTCGTACTCTGCCTCAACTGCGCGGGCCGCGACGTGGTGCAAACCTTCACGGGCCTGATGCCTCCGTACAGCCGCCTCCGCAGGTTGGGGTATCAGATCAGCCAGTTCGGGTTCACGGCCGTCAAATAAACAGCGACACGTCATGGAACGCTACGGCAGCATAACCACCCCGGTCAGCGTGCCCCGGCTCATCGTCGGGGCAATGCTGGCCGCCGGTGTGGCCGTGCTCATCCTGGCGTTCACCCAATACGGGTTGCTTGCCGGACTGGCCGTCTCGGCGATTCCGGCGGCGCTGTGTATACTGTGGGTCACGCTGCGCAACCCCGCCATATCGATGCTCGGGCTGTTCGTGGTCAACTATTTCATCATGACGCTCACGCGTTATGCCTACGACCTGCCGTTCGGGATGATCCTCGACGCACTGATCTTCTACAACTTCCTGATAATAACGCTGCAAGCCCTGATGCGCCCCATCGAATGGAAGCGAGCCAGCTCGGGACTGACCGTTGTGGCGGCGATCTGGATGGCCTACTGCATCCTCGAAATAGTGAACCCGGAGTCGGTCTCGGTCGCGGGATGGTTCTCATCGGTGCGGTCGATCGCGTTTTATTTCTTCTTTATCGTCGTGCTCACGCAGCTCACGATGACCGAGTACAAATACCTGAAATACATGCTCGCCGTATGGTCGGTGCTGACGCTGATCGCCGTCGGAAAGGCCTGCATACAAAAATTCTTCGGCTTCAACGCTGCGGAGAACTACTGGCTGTTCGTGCTGGGCGGCCGTTCGACACACATCATCCACAGCGGCGTGCGCTACTTCTCGTTCTTCAGCGACGCGGCCAATTTCGGCGGCTCGATGGGGCTGTCGATGGTCGTATTCTCGATTTCGGCACTCTACTACCGCAACTCGTGGATGAAGCTCTACCTGCTGCTCGTGGCGGCCGCGGCATGCTACGGCATGCTGATCTCGGGAACCCGCAGCGCACTGGCCGTACCGTTCGTGGGCTACTCGGCCTTCATCATGATGTCGCGCAACATCAAGATGATCGGCGCGGGTGTTTTCCTGATCATCGCAGCCTTCATATTCCTGAAATTCACCACCATCGGACAGGGAAACAGCATTATCCGGCGTGCCCGCAGCGCCTTCAACACAAACGACCCCTCGTTCCAGGTGCGCCTGGCAAACCAGGCCAAACTGCGCGAACTGATGGCTGACAAGCCTTTCGGCGCCGGACTGGGACACGGCGGCGGCAAGGCCAAGACCTTCGCCCCGAATGCGGCATTGTCGCAGATTCCGACCGACTCGTGGTTCGTGATGGTCTGGGTCGAAACGGGCGTCGTCGGCATCCTGCTGCACATCGGCATCCTGCTCTACATACTGGCGCGTGGCGCCTACCTGGTGATCTTCAAACTGCGGAACACCCAGTTGAGGGGATTCACGGCGGCGCTTACGGCGGGAATCTCGGGTATCGTGGTCATGGCCTATGCCAATGAAATTCTGGGACAGATCCCCACGGGCGCCATCCTCTACATGAGCATGGGTTTCATCTTCCTCGCGCCGCGTTTCGACCGCGAACTGGCGCGCAAGGAGATACTGGACAGGGCGATGTCCGCACAACGGCCACACGCAAGGGAAAATTACGAATAGCATGAAACCGCTGATTTCGGTCATATCGGTCAACTACAACGGCTACGCGCTTACCTGTGCCATGGTCGAATCGCTGCGGCGGCACGTCACCTCGCCGCTGGAGATCATCGTGGTGGACAACGGCTCCGCCCGCGACGAGGCGGCCATGCTGCGCGAACGCTACCCGGAAATCAAAGCGCTGCGCAGCGAGCGGAACCTGGGATTCGCCGGAGGCAACAACCTGGGGTTCGCAGCCGCGACAGGCGATTACCTGCTGTTGCTCAACAACGACACCGAGGTCGAAGACGACACGCTGCACTACCTCTGCGAAACCCTGGCGGGCAACCCCGCGATCGGCGCCGTATGCCCGAAGATCCGGTTTTTCGCTCCCCCGCGGCATATCCAGTTCGCCGGATATACGCCCCTGACACACGTCACGTTGCGCAACGCGCTCATCGGCTTCGGGATGCCCGACGACGGGTCGTTCGACACGCCGCGCGACACGCCCTACGCCCACGGCGCGGCGATGATGGTACGGCGCGAAGTACCCCGAAAAGCCGGGCCGATGCCCGACATCTATTTCCTCTACTACGAAGAACTCGACTGGTCGGTGCGTATCCGTGAACAAGGCTGGAAAATAGCCTACGACCCCCGTTGCACGGTATTCCACAAGGAGAGCGCGACGAGCGGACAGCAAAGTCCCCTGAGAAGTTACTACCTGACCCGCAACCGGTTGCTGTTCGCATGGCGGAACCTGCACGGCACCGCCCGGATGCTTTCCGTCGCCTACCAGCTCTGCATCGCCGTACCCAAAAGCATCGCCGCGGCGCTGGCACACGGGCGCCGCGACCTGGCAAAGGCCATACGGCACGGTGCCGGAGGCTTCTTCACCCTGAAAAACAAAACGGCATGACGCTACTGCTCGACATCCTCGACTGGATATTCATCTTCGTACTGGGACTCCCGGTACTCTACCTCTTCGTCTTTGCGGCCGCCTCGACGCGCGCACGCAAGGACACCTATCCCCCGGCACGGCTGCAACGCCGGTTCGTGACGCTGATCCCGGCCTACAAAAGCGACGCGGTGATCGTCCACGCAGCGCAGTCCGCGCTGCAACAGGACTATCCGCAGGAACTGCACGAGGTGGTCGTCATCGCCGACCGGCTGCAACCGGCCACGCTCGCCGAGTTGCGCCGGATGCCGATCCGCGTGCTGGAAGCCTCCTTCGAGAACAGCTCCAAGGCTAGGGCGCTCAACTTTGCCGTAGGGGAAATCGGCCCGGACGGCGCGGAGGCCGTGGCGATACTCGACGCCGACAACCTGGCGGGCAGGGAGTTCATCGCCCGCATGAACGACGCCCTCGACAGCGGCATCCAGGCCGTGCAGGCACACCGCACGGCCAAGAACCGCGATACGGACACCGCCGTACTCGACGCAGCGAGCGAGGAGGTCAACAACTCGATCTTCCGCCGCGGGCATGTGGCGCTGGGATTCTCTTCGGCGCTGATCGGCTCGGGCATGGCCTTCGATTACAAATGGTTCCGCGAAAATATCGCCTGCTGCACCACTTCGGGCGAGGACAAGGAGCTCGAAGCGCTGCTGCTGAGGCAGGGCATCTACATCGACTACCTGGACGACGTGCGCGTGCTGGACGAAAAGGTACAGGGCGAAGGTGCCTACTACAACCAGCGGCGGCGCTGGATAGCGGCGCAGTTCTACGCCCTTTCATCGGCCGTAAGGCAGCTTCCGGGAGCAATCCTCTCGGGGAATACGGATTACTGCGACAAGCTGCTGCAATGGTGCCTGCCGCCGCGCATCCTGCTGCTGGGGCTGGTGCCCCTGTGGGCCGTCGTGATGACGGTATGCGCACCCATGGGTTCGATAAAATGGTGGGTGGCCGTCCTGCTGCTGCTCCTGGCCATGGCGATGGCGCTGCCCGACGAGCAGGCCGACGCCCGGCTGGGACACGCCCTTAGGCGAATGCCCGTCCTGTTCCTGCTGACGCTTGCCAACCTCTTCCGGCTGCGGGGCACCAAAGACAAATTCATCCACACCGAACATACCGGGGCCGGAAGCGAAGCCCCCGGAAACAATACCGGAAACCGACCATGAAAATCGCGATCGAGGCACAGCGCATCTTCCGCCCCAACAAACACGGCATGGACTTCGTGGCGCTCGAAACCATCCGCTGCCTGCAACGGCTCGACACGAAGAACGAATACTTCATCTTCACGGGCGAAGGCGAAGACCGTTGCCTGGAGGAGAGTCCCAACATGCACATCACAACGCTCCGCTGCCCGAGCTACCCGCTGTGGGAACAGTGGGCGCTGCCGCGGGCCGTGGCCCGCGTGAAACCCGACCTGCTGCACTGCACAAGCAACACGGCGCCCGTATGGGGAAATGCCCCGCTGATCCTAACGCTCCACGACATCATCTTCCTCGAGCAACAGGCCGCGCGCAACAAATCGCTCTACCAGTCGCTGGGGCGCGTCTACCGCCGCCTGGTAGTGCCGCGCATCCTGCCCAGATGCCGGATGGTCATCACCGTCTCGCAATTCGAGTGCGACCGCATCCGCACCGCACTGAACTTCGACCCCGGACGCATCATGGCCATTCACAACGGCTACAACGACCGGTTCCGCCCGATGGAAGGCACGGCGGAAACCGTCCGCAAATACCTGCGAGACCCCGAATACCTCTTTTTCCTGGGCAATACCGACCCAAAGAAGAACACGCCCGGTACGCTGAAGGCCTATGCCGAATACGTACGGCGCTCCGAAAACCCGCTGCCGCTGCTGGTCGCCGACCTCGGGGAACAACCCGCGGAGGCGATCCTGCGGGAGATCGGCGAACCCCGGCTGCGCGGGATGCTCCGCCTGGCGGGATATATCCCCAACAGCGACCTGCCGGCCATCTACAACAGGGCTTCGGCGTTCCTCTACACCTCGCTGCGCGAGAGTTTCGGCATCCCCCAGCTCGAAGCGATGGCCTGCGGCACGCCCGTGGTGACATCCGCTACCTCGGCGATCCCCGAAGTGGCGGGCGAAGGCGCCATCCTCGTCGACCCGACCGACCCGAAGGCAATCGCCGACGCCCTGCTGCGGCTCGAAACCGACGCAGCGTTCCGCGCAAGGCAAGTCGCCTACGGCCTCGAACGGGTGAAACGTTTCTCGTGGGAAAAGACCGCCCGGCACTTGCTGGCACTTTACGAATCGCTCGGGAAGACAAACTGAATACCGTACTGCCGAAATTTCGTGCTCCGGATTCAAAACCCCGGACAGCCGCATTGCAAAAGTTCGTTATATAACACTGTAATTGACTTATGATTGAAAAGATCAGAAATAACCCCCGGCTCAAACAATTCGTCATCGGGCTGATTTCGCCGCACAGGCACCCCCGGCCCCGTCTTTGGGTGCGCTGGTTCGTGAACCCTTTTGTTCACAAAAAAGGCCGCGGGGCGCTTATCCGCCGCCATGCGCGGCTCGACGTTTTTCCCTGGCGGCGCTTCGAAGTGGGACGCGACGCCCTGATCGAGGATTATGCGGTCGTCAATAACGGTGCGGGAGACGTAGTGATCGGCGACCAGGCGCGCATCGGCATCGGATCGGTGATCATCGGCCCCGTGCGCCTGGGCGACCGGGCCGGACTGGGCCAGCATGTCTTCATCTCGGGGTTCAACCACGGTTATGCCGACGGGACACGAGACTCGAATGCACAGGAACTCGTGCGCAAAGAGGTGACGATCGGACGTGAATCGCATATCGGCGCCAATTCGGTGGTCGTGGCGGGCGTCACGATCGGCGAACGCTGCCAGATCGGCGCCGGGAGCGTCGTTACCAAGAACATCCCCTCGTACAGCGTCGCCGTAGGCAACCCGGCGCGCGTAATCAAGCGTTATGACGCCGCACGCGCAAAATGGATACGTGTCGATGAATAACCCGAAAGTCAGCGTCATCATCCCCGTATACAATACGGAGGCCTACGTCGAACAGACCCTGCGTTCGATCATGGGACAGACCCTGCGCGACATCGAACTGATCGTCGTCAACGACGGTTCGACGGACGGCAGCCTCTCCGTACTCGAACGCATAGCCACCGGAGACGACCGCATCCGGCTCTACACCCAGCCCAACAAAGGGCTTTCGCAGACCCGCAACGCAGGGATCGCCCGTGCCCGGGGCGAATTCATCTACTTCATGGACAGCGACGACCTGCTGGAACCCGACGCCCTCGAACGCTGCTACGAACGCTGCCAGTCAGACCGGCTCGATTTCGTGTTCTTCGACGCCGAAAGCTTCGGGACGACGGCCTCCGACGCCGCATGGTTCGACTACCGGCGTGCAAAATATTTCGGAACGGAGGTCTGCGACGGCACCGACCTGCTGCGCAGGATGCTCGCACTACACTGCTACCGGGCTTCGGCCTGCCTGAGTTTCATCCGCACCGCCTACCTGCGCGGGCTGGGACTGCGCTTCTACCCGGGGATACTCCACGAAGACGAACTCTTCACCCCGCAGCTCTATCTCGGGGCGTCGCGTGCAGGCGGAATCGAACGCGCGTTCTTCAAGCGGCGCATACACGGGGATTCGATCATGGGACGCGGGTTCTCGCGCCGCAACCTCGAAGGCTATACCACCGTACTGCGCGAACTGAACCGCTTTGCCGCGACGCGCGACGCCGGCCAGCGGCAACTCATACGCACGCTCACGAGGCAGATACTGCGCCCCGTGATGCGCAACGCTTGGGCGCTCCCGGCCGGGACACGCTGGAAACTGGCCTGGGATGCCCTGCGCCACTACCCGGGCAGCATCGACGGCCGCGCCCTGGCGACGCTGCTGTTCAAGAAACCGCTAAAAAAAGAAAACGGGAAATGAGTGTCAGGCGGGAATTGGCTTCGGGCGTATTCTACACCTCGATCGCAAAGTACGCGGGCATCGTCGTAACGCTCGTGGTGACGGGTATCCTTTCGCGCCTGTTCACCCCCGAGCAGTTCGGCGTGGTGAACATCGCCACGGTAGTGATCGCCTTCTTTGCCATCTTCAGCGATCTGGGCATCGGCCCGGCCGTCATCCAGCACAAAGACCTCGACAGGCACGACCTGGGCGGGATATTCTCGCTCTCGGTATGGTCGGGGGCAGTCATGGCGCTGCTGTTTTTCGCAGCAGCCGGCACGATCGCCTCTCTCTACGGCGATTCGCAGGTGCTGCGCAACGTCCTGCGCATCCTCGCGCTGAACCTCTTTTTCGCCGCGGCCAACATCGTCCCCAATGCACTTATCCTGAAGGAGAAACGCTTCCGGTTCGCCGCCATGCGGTCGCTCACGGTGCAAATCGCAGGGGGCACGGCTGCCATCGCCGCAGCCTATGCCGGGGCAGGCATCTACGCACTGACGATCAACCCGGTGTTTTCGAGCCTGATGCTCCTGGCGATAAACTACCGCCAGAACCCGCTGCCGCTGCGCCTGCGCCCGGGACGCAAGGCGCTGGGCAAAGTATTCTCGTTCTCGGCCTACCAGTTCTCGTTCCAGTTGATAAACTATTTCAGCCGCAACCTCGACAAGCTGCTCATGGGACGTTACATGAGCCTCTCGCAACTGGGTTATTACGACAAGTCGTACCGGCTGATGATGCTCCCGCTGCAAAACATCGCCTATGTCATATCGCCCGTCATGCACCCCATCTTTTCGGAGATGCAGCACGACCTGAAGCAGTTGGGCGCCTCCTACCTGAAAGTCGTCCGGCTGCTGGCATTCATCGGGCTGCCGCTCTCGGCCGTGCTCTTCTTCACGGCACAAGAGCTGGTGCTCATCATCTTCGGCGACCAGTGGGAGCCGTCCGTCCCGGTGTTCCGGATACTGGCGCTCTCGGTCGGCATCCAGATCGTGATGTCCACCTCGGGCTCGATCTTCCAGGCCGCCAACGCCACGCGGATGCTCTTCCTCTGCGGCGTATTCTCGGCGGCGCTCAACGTCGCGGCGATCTGCACCGGCATCTTCGCATTCGGCACGACCGAAGCCGTGGCCTGGTGCATCTGCGCCTCGTTCGCCGTCAACTTCGTGCAATGTTACCACGCGTTGTTCTGCCTCACGCTGCGCACGGGGTGGCGCCCGTTCTGGCAAAATTTCCTCTCGCCGCTGCTGCTCACGGCACTCGTCGGCCTGCCCCTGGCAGCAGCCGGATGGTTGCTCCCGCCGATGCCGCTCGTGGCGTCGCTCACCCTCAAGGGGACGGCGGCACTCGGCGTATGGCTCCTTTATGTGCACCTGAGCGGCGAATACGACCTGAAAGGGCTTGCATACCGGCTCCTCGCCCGCAAAAACCGATAACAGTATGAAAGGATTATTCGTCGTCTTCCACGGGTTTTCGGCCCACAGCGGCATCAGCAAGAAGATCTTTGCCCAATGCGACGCACTGCGGCGCAACGGTGCCGACATCGAGTTGTGCCACATCGAGATAGCGCCCGACGGCACGCAGCGCCGAATGGTCGGCGGACAGGCGATCCGCACCTTCGGCAAGGGATTGCGGGCCAAGCTCGAAAAAAGGGTCTCGCTGAGCGACATCACGCGCTACATCCGCCACGAAGGGGTGGAGTTCCTCTACATCCGCCACGACCACAACGCCAGCCCGGTGCTGATCCACTGGCTGCGCAAGGTCAAAAAACTCGGCGTGCGGATCGCGCTTGAAATCCCGACCTACCCTTACGACGCCGAATTCGCGCAGTCGCCCGCGGTGCGGAAGCTCAAACTGCGCATCGACCGCATGTTCCGCTGCCGCATGGCCCGCTACATCGACCGCATCGTCACCTTCTCCGACGATACGGAAATATTCGGCCGCCCGACGATCCGTATATCCAACGGCATCGACTTCCGGAGTATCCCGCTCAAAACCCAGGTACACGGGGATCACCACAACTTACGGCTGCTGGCCGTGGCGAACATCCATTTCTGGCACGGCCTCGACCGCGTGATCGAAGGACTGCGGGACTATTACGCCGCCCCGCACCAGTGCATCGTCCGCCTGCGCATCGCGGGCGACGGCGTGGAAACGCTCATCGCAGAGTACCGCCGCATGATCGACGCATACTCCCTGGCAGAGTATGCCGAGGTCATCGGCCCCCGTTCGGGCGCGGCGCTCGACGCCGAATTCGAGTGGTGCGACATGGGCATTGCCAGCCTCGGGCGCCACCGCAACGGCATCACCGGTATCAAGACGCTCAAAAACCGCGAATACACCGCACGCGGCATCCCGTTCGTATACTCGGAACGGGACAGCGACTTCGACGGCATGGACTACGTGATGAAAGCCCCGGCCGACGACACGCCCCTCGACATCGCGGCGCTCGTGCGTTTCTACGACGGGCTGCACCTCACACCCGCACAGATCCGCGGCACGGTCGAGGGACGCCTCTCGTGGGACAACCAGATGAAACAGGTATTAACCGAACTTTTCGAAGCATGACGACCGTAGCGATACTCTTCTGGGCGGGGGTATTCCTCGTCTTCTACACCTACCTCGGATACGGCATCCTGCTGTGGCTGCTGGTGAAGATCCGCGAAGCCGTGCACCCGGCACGGCGGTACGCCTTTCCTGCCGACCCGCCCGAGGTGACGCTGCTCATCGCCGCCTACAACGAACAGGAGGTCGTGGCGGAAAAGATGGCCAACTGCCGGGCATTGGATTATCCGGCCGGAAAGCTCCGCGTGACGTGGATCACCGACGGCTCGACCGACCGCACCGTCGAACTGCTCGCCGCCTACCCCGAGGTGACGGTGCTGCACGACCCGCGCCGGGGCGGTAAGACCGCGGCGCTGAACCGGGCGCTGGGAATAGTCCGCACGCCGCTGGTCGTATTCACCGATGCCAATACGATGCTCAACCCCGAAGCCGTGGCGCAGGTCGTCCGCTGCTTCGAAGACCCCGCAGTGGGGTGCGTGGCCGGCGAAAAACGCGTCGCCGGGACAGGGAATACGGGCGCCGCCGCAACGGAAGGCGTCTACTGGAAATACGAGTCGAAGCTCAAGGAGCTGGATCACCGCCTCTACTCGGCGGTGGGGGCAGCGGGGGAGTTGTTCGCTGTGCGGCGCGAACTGTGGCAGACGCTGAGGGAGGATACGCTGCTCGACGATTTCGTCTGCTCGATGCTGATCGCGGCACAGGGATACAGGATCGCCTACTGCAAGGAAGCCTATGCGCTGGAGAGCCCTTCGGCCGACATGGGCGAAGAAGGCAAACGCAAGAAGCGCATCGCGGCGGGCGGGCTGCAATCGGTATGGCGGCTGCGCAAGCTGCTCAATCCGTTCCGTTACGGGGTGCTGTGGTTCCAGTACGTATCGCACCGCGCGCTGCGCTGGACGCTGACCCCCGTAGTGCTTGTCGCACTGCTGCCGCTCAACGTCGCGCTGCTGTGGTCGGGCCATCCGGCGCTCTATGCCGCGATCCTCGCCCTGCAATGCGCATTCTACCTGGCCGCCCTCACGGGATGGGCGCTGGAGCGCAGCGGGCACCGCAACAGGCTGCTCTTCATCCCCTACTATTTTCTCTTCATGAACCTCAATGTTTTCCGCGGGGCATCGTACCTGGCGACCCACCGCGGAAAGGGTGCCTGGGAGAAAGCCCGCAGAGCCTGACCGATTTTTGAACGGAACCTGAAATATTATGCTATATTTGCATGTCTAAACCTCTCCTCATGAAAAACATCGCCATAAATCCCGAGGACTACACGATCCTGGCCGTCGACGACATTGCCACCAACATCATGCTGCTGAAAGCCGTGCTGAGCCGTGCCAAATACAAGATCGTCACGGCATCGGGAGGTAACGAGGCACTCGAAAAGGCCGCGACGGAGCTCCCCGACCTGATCCTGCTGGACATCATGATGCCCGACATGGACGGCTACGAGGTGATCAAACACCTGAAGGCTGATCCCGCATTGCAGGACATCCCGGTGATTTTCCTCACGGCGCTGCACAACCCCGAAGACATCGTCAAGGGGTTCAAACTGGGAGCCAGCGACTACGTCTCCAAGCCGTTCAACCACGAGGAGCTGATCACCCGCGTATCGCACCACATCTATTTGGCGGCGGCGCAGCGCACGATCATGCAGCAGCGCGACGAATTGCAGGCCACGGTCGACGCCCGCGACAAGATGTACTCGGTAATAGCCCACGACCTGCGGTCGCCGATCGGCACGTTGAAGATGGTTTTCAACATGCTCTCGATAAACCTTACGCAGCAACAGATAGGCGAAGACAACATGGAGATGATCACGATGGGCAACAACATCACCGAGAGCACCTTCATGCTGCTGGACAACCTGCTCAAATGGACGAAGAGCCAGATCGGACGCATGAACACGGTGTTCCAGGAGGTCGACATTTCGGAGGTCGTGGTTTTCGCCAGCAAGATGTCCGACCTCGTGGCACAGGTCAAGAACATCGCCGTCGAATACGACATCCCCGGCCCGATTACCGTCCCGTGCGACGTAGACATGGTGAAAACGATCATGCGCAACCTGATGTCGAACGCCATCAAGTACAGCAACGAAGGCGGACGGATCGTCATCAGCGTGCGGGAAACCCCCACCCATGCCGTAATAAGCGTACGCGACTTCGGCACGGGTATCAGCGAGGAAAACCTGCCCAAACTGCTCAACCCCGAAATACACCACACCACCTACGGCACCAAGAACGAAGAGGGATCGGGGCTGGGCCTGCAGCTCGTGCAAGACCTCACGCGCCGCAACGGCGGGGAGCTGACCATCGAATCGACACTGGGCGAAGGCTCCACGTTTACGTTCACCATCGCCAAGGTGCAACCTAAGTCCGAGACCGTAGAAGACTCGGAGGGGGGGGGTATTGCGCGTCCCTGAGCGATAAATGGTTCGATAGTCTGACCGCATTTTTCCGCGTGGAAAAGGCGGAAGAGACGATATCTCCGTAAAATCCGGGCGGACACGCACAGATAGTTCCCCGAAAAGGTCGCCATGAGCGATCTTTTTGTTATATTGCAGGATAAAAACCCGACCTCGCCATGAAGTATTGCAGTACAATCCTCGTGGGGCTTCTCTGCACCGCCGCCTGCCTGGCGCAGACCCCGCTGCCCGAAAGCCACCGCACCTCCCCGGAAATATTCATCTATAAACCCGATGCCCGAGAGCTCCGCGAACTGCATGTGAAAGGCGCGGCGCCCGACGAAGGGATGCTGCACACGTTCGTCGGCAAATATGCTGCAGCGGAAAAAATTCCGCAGCTCCCCCGGGGAAACTACCTGCGGGTCTGGACGGACGGAAACGAACTCGTATACAGCGACCATGTCGTGGACAATTTCTACTACCGGCTCGTCAAGGACGAGCAGGTGATGCTGATACTCTGCGACACGCTGGGCAACACCATCGACGATGCCGTGGTAAAACGGGGCTCGAAACGGATGAAATACGACCCTGCCACGCGCACCTACAACCTGCCGCGCATCCGCGGCGAAGAGGCCACGGTCGAAGTAAACAACGACGGCGTACTGCATTACATCACCATCGCGAACGAACCGGACTACACCTACCGTCCCGGGTTCTTCAAAACGGCCTGGGGAAAGGTCAAAACAGCCTTCAAACGGGTTTTCGCACCGGGGAAACTGCCCGCGCGGGACAAGTACGACGGATTCGTGGTATTCAGCAAACCCAGGTACAAACCCGGGGAAACGGTGAAATTCAAGGCGCACATCAACCGCAAAGGCAAGCCCCTCGACGGGAAGGTCGACGTGGCGCTCGTTTCGTATTACTCCCCGTCGATAGACACGACCCTCGTATCGCTGGCGCCCTACCGTCCCGGCATGTACGCATGGGAGTTCAGGCTTTCGGACAGCCTCCGCCTCCACCTCGACAAGGATTACACACTCCGTTTCCGGACGGGCGACAAGCGTGCGAATAACGTCACGGGCCGTTTCCGCTACGAGGAGTACGAACTGGGCAAGCTCACCTTCACGGCCAGGGCCGACAAACAGAAATACGCACGGGGCGACACGGTGAGGATTTCACTGAGCGCCGTGGATGAGAACAACATGCCGGTATACGACGGACGGGTAAAGGTCTTGGTCAAACCCGCCAGGTACATGGGCTGCAAATTCCTCGCCCGCACGGCATTCGTCCCCGACCGGCTCTGGGAGCATACGTTCGGCATGGAGGGCAAGTCCACGAAGGAAATCATTCTGCCCGACTCGATATTCGTCGACGGCGTGTCGATGTATTACGACGTCGCCTGCTCGTTCTTCGATGCGGGCAACGAACGCAGGGATGAGCGCATAAGCCTGTACCGGGACGCAAGGCGGAGGCGGATCGACTATTCGGCCGACCAGGGGATGCTCGCCCTGCGTGAACTGTACGACGGCAAAAGCGTCGAAAGCCGTGCCCTGGTAACCGCCTACAACCCGGAATACGGGATCGTATGGCAGGATTCGGTCACATTGCCCTGCAGTGTGCCGCTGTCGTGGATCGTCAGCGAATACGAGGTGCAGAGCGCCACGGCATCGGAGGACATCGAGGTCGGAAAGCTGCCGGGCGAACTGATCGGGCACCGCTTCTTCCGCTGGGACGGCAACGTCCGGCTGGTGGTGAACAACCCCGCGAAATTCCCGTTCTGGTACACGATCTGCATGGGGGACAAGACGATTGCCAAAGGGTATGCCACCGAACTCGACTTCGCGCGCAAGGACAACGGCCGCAAGGGCTATTCGATGCAGATAGCCTATCTGCAGGGGGAGAATGCCCGGACGATACGCGGCGAGCTGCCCTTCACGGAGAAAAACATCACAATGGAGGTAAAGACGGCGGCGACCGTCTACCCCGGACAGAGCGCAAAGGTCGAAGTGGCGGTGAAAGACCGCAAGGGACGCCCGGTGAAAAATGCCGACGTGACGGCCTATGCATTCACCTCGAAATTCGAAGCCCTGCCGCCAGAAGTGACGATCTACGGGAAATCGGCATCGGGAAAGGCCATCACCCCGAAAAACTACGAAGCCGACGAGGATTTCCTCTACAACACCCGCAGCAGGATGGATTGGCCGCTGTGGCGGCAGCGCATGGGACTCGATTCGATCGAATACTACAAATTCCTCTACCCGGAGCCGTTCTACGCCTACACCGAGGAAGTCCCCGGAAGACTCACCCAGCTATCCCCCTATGTGGTCGTCGACGGGGAAGTGCAGGGTATCCATGTCCTGTGGATCGACGAACAACCCCACTATTTCAAACAGGCGCAGCAACTGACGCCGTACAGTTTCCCGATATGGCCGGGACTGCACACGCTGCGGCTGCGCACCTACGACAGGGAGGTGACCGTCGAGAACGTCTATGCGGGCGAAGGGCTGAAGACCATCGTTTCGGTAGACGGCGGACGATCCGCAGTGCAACCCTGGGAGGCTTCCGGGGACAACCATCCCGTACGGATCTCCGTCCGGGAATACGGAAGAAAAGAGAAAGGCATGCTCACGCAGCGCGAGACAGCGCTGCTAACGCGGCACATGATTACGGTCGACAAAACCTTCGGGAAAGCAACCCTGCTCACAGGACAGCCGGACAGGCAATCCTCCTACACGGTTGAAACCGAGCTGCCTGGCATTATAAACGCCGGCGGAGTCTGCTACTACCTCAACGGCATGCAGAAGCAGGCCCGCCGCTACCGCCGGTACAGGCCGCAGGCCGAAGCGGCGATCCTGGCCGGGCCGTTCCCCTACCGGGGATTCACCACCGGGGGCATACAGGTCGGTACGCTCTATTCGGATACACTTGCGGTCAACAGTTTCGAGATCGAGGGCGGCTACCGTTACGACATTCGGAACAACTACCTGAAACAGCAGAGCTGGGAGCAGAACCCGATCCAGAGGCAGCTCGAACCGTTCACGCAGGCGGTCTGCTTCGGGCAGGACGCGCTTACGGCCGAAGCGATCCGCGGCATATTCAGGCGGCGGCTCGCCGACATGGTCGAAAACGAATCGGGGCTGATCTCGGCCGTCCCGCCGATCTCGCTCATGGACAGCTGCCGCCTGCAACTGTCCACAGGCAAGCTGGCGGACGGCACAAGGGCACAGCCGATCATGGTGTTCCTGCAATCGACGGGCAAGTACCCCGCCAGCAGGCTCTACTACGGCACGACGACCGAAATCGACAGGCTGCCGGAGGGGAACCTCCGCGTAGACCTCATCTTCAGGGATACGACCCGCTGTTCGGCCACCATAAGGCTGCGGAAGGGCGGCATCAACTACCTGCGGATGGATTCGCTCGTAAAGGAGCCGGCCGACGACCGCAGCCGCGCGCTGTTCGGGAAACTGGAAAGAATGTTGCGCGTATCGCGCCCCGCGGCACCGCTGGCCGACTATAAGCCCGCGGTCGCGGAGCGGGACAACCCGTTGCGGAACCCGGGACGCATCAGCGAAGCCAACCTGACGGGCAAAGTCGTCACGGGCACCGTGCGCGACCCGTATGGGGAGCCCATTGCCGGGGCATCGGTGCAGATCGACGGGACTAACGTCGGAACCGTCACGGATACGGACGGAAAATTCACCCTTTCGGACACGGGACGGGGAACGCTCGTCGTCAATTATATCGGCTACCGGAATTTCGCCACCAAACTGATCTCCGGCTACAACTATAACATCGCCCTGGAAGAAGATTACAACGCACTGGAAGAGGTCGTGGTCGTAGCTTACGGAAAGTCCGGAAAGAGGGCCGTGGTGGGAAGCACGGCCAATTCCGCGACGGTCACAACGAAAGTGGCATTCGCAGAATTCGACGAGGAAACGGAAACGCTCACAAGTACGCTCGCGGGCATGTCCGCCGGGATACAGGTGCGGGGAACGGGCACAATCGCCGGCCAGGCCCCGATGATCGTCGTGAACGGCGTACCCTACGACGGGGCGCTGTCGGACTTCGATCAGGGAAGCATCCTGTCGATGAACATCGTCAGGGACGCGAACACCGCAATCTACGGGACGAGGGCCGCAAACGGGATCATCTTCATCGAAACCACCGACCGGAACGGGGCGGGCGGCGACCGCTTCCCGCTCGAGGCCGGCATGCCGAACACGCTGCGCACCGATTTCCACGACGACGCATTCTGGAAACCCCGCCTGACGACCGACAAAGCGGGGCGTCTGACCTTCGAAGTGACTTATCCGGACGACATCACCAGCTGGGACGCCAATTTCATCGTCGTCGGCGGCCGCAGACAGACGGACAGGAAGCAACTGCGCATAAAATCGTACAAGCCGCTCAACGCCCAGCTCTCCGTCCCCCGCTTCGCCATCGCGGGCGACAGCCTCAATGCTGCCGGACGGCTGACCAACCACACCGGCGACACCTTGTCCGTACGCCGCACGATCGAAACCGACGGACGGACAGCCGAGAAGCAAATACGCATCGCCACCTCGCATACGGACGCAATACCCGCCGTCGCAGGGGATGCCGACAGCATCCGGATCGTCTACTCGCTGACGACGCCCGGAGGCTATTTCGACGGGGAGCGGCGTGCGATCCCGATCTACAAGGCCGGAATCCTGGAAACCCACGGGGAGTTCGCCGTCCTCAACGACACCGCGGCCCTGCGGTTCACGCCCGACCCGGCGCTGGGCACCGTGACGATCCACGCCGAGGCATCGGCCATGCAGGCATTCCTCGACGAGATCGAAAACATCGACCTCTACCCCCACCTCTGCAACGAGCAAATGGCTTCGAAGGTCAAGGCGCTGCTCTCGAAAAAACGGATATACACCCTGTTCGGACGGAAATTCAAGGACGACGACAAGGTCACGAACCTGCTCCGCAAACTGGCGGCCAACCAGAACGACGGCAAGTTATGGGGGTGGTGGAATCGGGAACAGACCGAGCTGTGGATCTCGCAGCAGGTCGTGGAGGCACTTCTCGACGCCGAAACGGAGGGTTATAAGACCGGCCTCGACCGGCAGGCACTGACGGACGCGCTGCTGGCCGGCCTGAACCGCCGTATGCCGGCGGCGGCATCCGACTCGACGGGAATGCGGAAAAACGAACTGCTCTCGCTGGTGGGGCTTCTCCGCAAGCTGGACGCCAGGATCGACTACCCGCGCTACTGCGCCTTCATCGCGTCGATCCCCGACGCGACGCTCGGCAACCGGCTCCGGACGGCGGAAATGCTGCAACAGCTCGCCCCGGATGGGATGCCCGCCGCGGATTCGCTGCTGGCTCTTGCCTCCCGAACCATGATGGGATCGTTGTACTGGCGCGACAAAGCGCCGCTGGAACCGACGCCCCGCAGGTTCGCGCAGCCGGACATGAGCGACGTCGAGAACACGCTCACGGCATACCGCATCCTGCGCGCCGCGGGCAACCGCAAGGCCGAGTTGGAAAAGATCCGCAACTACTTCTTCGAACAGCGTAAAAGCGGTTCGTGGCGCAACACCTACGAATCGTCGCGGATCGTGGAAACCATCATGCCCGACATGCTGGAGAAGGACGGCGGCACATTCCGCGAAGCGAGCCTGACGATCGACGGACAACGGTTCGGCAAATTCCCGCTGACCCGGACATACGCCCCCGGAAAGGAGATAACCGTCCGCAAAGAGGGTTCCATGCCCGTATTCTTCACAGCCTACCAACAAGCCTGGAACGACAAACCGGAACGTGCGGCAGAAGGCTTCACGGTCTCTACCCTGTTCCGCAAGGACGGCAAGCCCGTGACAACTCTCCATGCCGGGGAGCGCGTCGAACTGGTGGCAACCGTAACGGCCGATTCCGACGCCGAATACGTCATGGTCGAGATCCCGATCCCCGCAGGCTGTTCCTACGACTCGAAAGAAAAAGGCGATTTCTGGAAAGAAACACACCGGGAATATTACAAGGAGAAGGTCGCCGTCTTCTGCAACAAGCTCCGCAAGGGGACGCATACCTTCACCGTCAGGCTCCTGCCCCGCTATACGGGCTCCTACCACCTCAACCCGGCGCGTGCCGAGCTGATGTACTACCCGGTATTCCATGGCCGCAACGAGATGAAAAAATGCGGCGTGGCCGAAGCGCAGTAGACGCGCTGACGGAGGGGAGGGGCAGCAGCGGGACTATTATACCCGCTACCTGAACCGCAGTTCAGCGACCACGGCCTTGTGGTCGCTGACATCTTCCTGAGGCATGTAATAACGGATGCCCTCGAAAGCGTCGTCGTAAAAGATGTAGTCGATGCGCAGTACCCCTCCCAGATAGCGGAAAGTACCGCCGTAACCGCTCCCGCTGTCACGGAAACCGTCGGTCATGTCCCCCTTCATCGTACGGTAGGTATAGGACGAAGGCGTATCGTTGAAGTCGCCCGCAAGGATCACCGGATAGGGCGAAGCATCCATTTCGGCACGGATTTCACCTACCTGCCCGGCACGGATACTACTGTTGTGTTCCAGTTCGCCCAAGATTTGCTCGACGGGGGCGTCGCGGTCGTAATCCTTCCGGAACCGGTGCCTGAGCTGGGCAATGCCCGAAGTCTGGAGGTGGACAGCGAAGAGCCGCACCGTATCGCCGCCGACGAGCAGGTCGGCACGCAGGTAGTCGTTGCTCGTATCGGCAAACCGGACGTATTTATGATCGAGAACGGGATAACGGCTGGCCAGGGCCGCACCGCCCTCATGCAGGAAATAGGGCATCCGCCGAGCAAAGACCTTCCCGATGCTGTCGGCCGGGAATTCCCTGCTGTCCATAAACTCCTGCAGGCAAAGCACGTCGACCTGCTCGCGGTTTACCATGCCGGCGATGGCCCTGGCCGTAGCGGGCATGGAACCCAGCCTGCGGAATCCGTTTACGTTGAGCGTGGCGATGCGGATGTCGTGCGGGTCACCCGAGTCCTTGAAATCGGGAAGCTGTACCATGGCCGAAATATACCCCAGGTTGAGCACCAGCGCGACCAGTGGCATCAGCAGGACAATCCATTTGCGGCGAACCGCCCACCAGACCAGCGCAACTACGTTGGCCAGCAGCACGACCGGCATCAGCAATGCGAGCGTCGCCCAGAATCCGCCCTCCCCGGGGGAGACGGACGAAGCATACCGGCACAGGACGGCGGCGACCAGAAGCAGCCCGGTGAGCACCACCGAAATGCCATAAAAAAGGAAAGAAACGGCTTTGCGACCCATTTTGTGCACTATTAAAGCGATTAACGCGTACAAAGATATGCTTTTACAAATAAAATCAGTATATTTGACGATCAAAAAAGACGCGATTTGGAATGAAGAGGATTTTAATCTCTGGCGGTGCCGGATTCATCGGTTCGCACCTATGTGAAAGACTGCTTGACGAAGGAAACGACGTGATCTGCATCGACAACTATTTTACCGGGCACAAAAGCAATATCCGGCACCTGCTGAAACACCCCAATTTCGAAGTCATAAGGCACGACATAATCTACCCCTACATGGCGGAGGTCGAAGAGATCTACAACCTTGCCTGTCCTGCTTCGCCCATCTACTACCAGCACGACCCGATCAAGACGACGCAAACTTCGGTTATCGGCGCGATGAACATGCTCGGCATGGCGCGCTACAACCGCGCCAAGGTGTTGCAGGCTTCGACTTCGGAAGTATACGGCGACCCGCTGGTACATCCGCAGACCGAGGATTACTGGGGACACGTGAATCCGCTGGGGCTGCGCTCGTGCTACGACGAGGGCAAACGCTGTGCCGAGTCGCTCTTCATGAGCTACTACCGCGAACATGGCATCCCGGTGAAAATCGTCCGGATTTTCAACACCTATGGCCCGAAGATGGACATCAACGACGGCCGCGTAGTCTCGAATTTCATCGTCCAGGCATTGCGCAACGAACCGATCACGATCTACGGCGACGGTGAACAAACCCGCTCGTTCCAGTATATCGACGACCTGGTCGAAGGGATGATCCGCCTGATGGACGATACGCCCGACGATTTCACGGGCCCGGTCAACATAGGCAACCCCAATGAATTCACCATCAACGAACTGGCAGCCATCGTCCTGGAACTCACGGGTTCGAAGTCGAAGATCATGCACATGCCCCTGCCGTCGGACGACCCGCAGCAGCGCAAGCCCGACATCTCGCTGGCCCGCAAGATGCTCAACGACTGGGAACCCACGATCCAGCTGCGCGACGGACTGGTAAAGACCATCGCCTATTTCGAGGATATCCTGTCGCGGGGGAGCGTCCGGCACTGATCCGCCCCTGAAATCGGCCCGCCCTTCTTTGAACACCGTCAGCCTGTTGAGCACCGCCCGCCTGTTTGAGTACAGCCCGGCACAATTCCCAATGCAGCCCCAACCCTATTTTTCCAGGTAGTCCCGCAATACGGAGCCAACCAGCCGTATCAGCGTGCGCGTCGGATGCAATGCGGCGAACCCGTTGAGCATTCCCCAATCGTGTACCACGCCGTTGAAGCGCACGGTCGTCACTTCGACGCCCGCCTCGTCCAGACGACGCCCCATCGCCTCGCCCTCGTCGCGCAGGATGTCGTTCTCGGCAACGACGATCAGCGTCGCAGGCAATCCCCGCAGCCGTTCGGCAGAAGCACGCACGGGCGACATGAGGTCGTTGCCGCGCTGAGCCGGATCTGAAACGTACTTGCCGAACATCCATTTCATCAACGGCGCCGTAAGAAAGCGCTCCCCGCCGTAGAGGGCATAGGATTTCCAATCGGAGGAGGCACTCGTCACGGGCCACAGCAACACCAGCGCCCGAACAGCGGGCGCATGTCGTTTCTTGGCGAGCAACGCCGCCGCGAGCGCCATGTTTCCGCCCGCGCTGTTGCCGACCAAAGCCATCCGGCGACGGTCGAGGTCGAGTTCCGCATCGTTCTCGGCCACCCATTTCACGGCGGCGTAAATTTCATCGACCGCCTGCGGATATTTCGCTTCGGGCGACGGCGTGTAGTCGACGAAAACCGCTGCGACTTCCGATTCGACGACCAGATCGCGTACCAGCCTCCGGTGCGTGGGGTAGTCGCCGAGCACCCATCCGCCTCCGTGGATGAAGACGAAGTAGGGAGGCCTCCCTCGGCTGCCGTGCGGCCGCACCAGATGCAGTGTCAGTGCGTGACCGTCGGCCACGATTTCGCGCTCCCGCTCGTCGATGCCCGACAAGTCGACTTCTACGGCTGCCTGCACGTCGGCGAGTACTTTGCGCGCTTCGGCCACCGGCAGCGATTCCACAGGACGACCGCCGGCATTGAGCACGCGGAGATACTCCCGGGTACCGATACTCAGATGTTCGTCGTTCAGATAATTCTTCGGCTTGTTTTCCATATCGTTAACTTTTTTAATTAAACCATCGCAGCGGCAGGGTGGAGCGCGGGGTCGTTCTTCTCGTCGAGCGCTTCGTCCAGAGCGATGCCGAGCGCATCGGCCAGCCCCCTGCCGTAAGCCGGGTCGGCGCGGTAGCAGTTGCGCACGTGGCGTTGCTTGATGAAGAGTTTGCAGTCACCCATGGCGCGCGCCGTATTTTCGAACAACGCCTGCTTCTCTTCGGGCGTCATCAGGCGGAACAATGCACCCGGTTGCGAGTAATAGTCGTCGTCATAGGCGCGTTCGTCGTAGTTGTCGACCGGTCCGTGCAGCGGCAGAGGCGGTTCCTTCAATTCGGGTGAATCGGACCATACGCCGTAGCTGTTGGGCGTATAGCTCACCGTCGCGCCGAAATTGCCGTCCACGCGCATCGCACCGTCGCGGTGATACGAATGTACGGCCACGCGCGGCCGGTTGACCGGAATCTGATCGAGGTTCACGCCCAGGCGATAGCGCTGTGCGTCGCCGTAGGAAAACAGCCGTCCTTGAAGCATCTTGTCGGGCGAAAAGCCGATGCCGTCGACGATATTGAGGGGATTGAAGGCAGCCTGTTCCACCTCGGCGTAGAAGTTTTCCGGATTGCGGTTCAGTTCCAGGATACCCACGTCCTGCAACGGAAAGTCGCCGTGCGGCCAGACTTTGGTCAGATCGAAGGGATTGATGCGGTAGTTGCGCGCCTCCTCTTCGGTCATGGTCTGTATCTGGAAAAGCCAGCGCGGAAAATCGCCCCGCTCGATGGCTTCGAACAGATCGCGCTGATGCGATTCGCGGTCTTTGGCGATGACGGCTTCCGCTTCGGCGTCGGTCAGATTGCGAATGCCCTGCATCGTGCGCAGATGGAACTTGACCCACGTGCGCCGGTTCTCGGCGTCGTAGAAACTGTACGTGTGGCTACCGAATCCGTGCATGTGGCGGAATGAAGCGGGAATGCCGCGCGTGCTCATCGTGATCGTCACCTGATGCAGCGCCTCGGGCAGCAGCGTCCAGAAGTCCCAGTTGTTGTCGACACTGCGCATCCCCGTGCGCGGATCGCGCTTGATGGCATGGTTCAGATCGGGAAACCGCACCGGATCGCGCAGGAAAAAGACCGGCGTGTTGTTGCCCACCAGATCCCAGTTGCCCGCATCGGTGTAGAATTTCATCGCGAAGCCGCGTATGTCGCGTTCGGCATCGGCGGCACCGCGTTCCCCCGCGACGGTCGAAAAACGGACGAAACACTCGGTCTGCTTGCCAATCCGGCTGAAAATCGAGGCCCGGGTGTAGCGCGTGATGTCGTGCGTCACGGTAAAGGTGCCGTAGGCGCCGGAGCCTTTGGCGTGCATACGCCGTTCGGGAATCACCTCGCGGTCGAAATGCGCGAGCTTTTCGAGCATCCAGGGGTCCTGCAACACGATGGGGCCACGCAGTCCGGCAGTCTGCGAATCCTCGTTGTCGGCGATCGGCCGGCCGTTGACCGAAGTCAGCTTTTCGGGTTTCCCCTGAGTTTTTCCGCTCGGTCGGGAACGTTCTTTTTTCTCCATAAGTCAAACGTATTTGGTTTACGTCGACCCTCTCGAAAAACGTGCCGTTAGCGGGCGGAGGCAAGAAAAAATCCGCGGCGGGAAGACCGTCGCGGATTCTGCCGGGCCCGCTTTATCGCAAACGGAGCACCTCCAACCGCGAGGGACGGCGGCGGTCGTGGTAAATACGCACGTCGCAGGGAATGAAGTCGGAGGCCGCGCAGCGGTAAATATCGACGAACTGCTGGGGGTTGCGGTCGGCCAGCGGAAACCACGAGCTCTGCACCTGCACCATGATCCGGTGCCCCTTGCGGAAGGTATGCGCGATATCGGGCATCGTGAAGGCCACTTCGGTCGGCTCGCCCGGCGTGAAGGGTTCGGGGGCTGAAAAACTGCGGCGGTAACGTCCGCGCATGATGTCCCCGCGCACGAGCATCTGGTAACCCGGATACTCCGTATTATCGGGCCAGACGTCGATGAGCTTGACCACGAAATCGGCATCGGTCGTCGAGATCGCCGCTTGCAGGACGGCCCGGATGCCGCCCGCGAATGTTACGTCGCCTGCCAGCGGTTCGGTCGTGAAACACAGCACGTCCGGCCGACCGGCAGCGAAGCGCTGATCGGCTACCATATAGGCCTTGTCACGCGACGCACGCATCGGGAAATCGTAGGGCACGGGCGACGCGGGATCGGAGCGATAGCCGCTGAACGACTCGCGCTCGATCGGCCTCTCGGCAGACAGCGCGCCGTTGCTGCGAAGAAAGAGAACCTCCTTGCGCGCATCGGCCGGAGGCCACTCTTCGAAGGTGCGCCAGCGATTCTCACCGGTGAAGAAGATCGTAGCGCCGGCCAGCTCGCCGCCGTCGCCCTTGCCGAGCAGGTAATAATTGAAAAAGGGCACTTCGATCCGCTGCTGGTAGTAGTCGGTCAGCGACGCGTCGCC
>ERZ773136.526-NODE-526-length-42603-cov-14.161911_pt1 | contig 42603 bp, 36 predicted proteins | sample MGYA00580855_ERZ773136 | MGnify/ENA primary metagenome ERZ773136 (study PRJEB29015, sample SAMEA2737860) | human gut metagenome | biome: human gut; feature: human-associated habitat; material: faeces | place: China | collected 2012 ... | reverse complement strand
CCATGAAGTGGTCTTCAAGCATGGAAAAACTCTTTGCCACGCCCTCGCGGATGGCAATGCTCGGCACTACCACGACGAACTTGCTCCATCCGTAACGCTTGTTCAGCTCGAACATGGTCTTGATGTACACGTAGGTCTTGCCCGTACCAGTCTCCATTTCGATGTCGAGGCTACACGCACCCAAGCCGTTTGTAGCCACCAACTTGTCCGACAGCGGAATGTTGCTCTCACGCTGCACCTTACGGATGTTCTCCAATAGTTGCCTTGCGTCAAGTTCCACCTCCACGTTACGGTAACCCGTTTCCTCAAAGTCCAGTCGCCCACGCCCTACATCACGGCGGTAGGCCGCTGCATCGTGCGATGGCTGTCCGGCAAACACGTTTACAGTGTTCTCCACCGCGTCCGTCTGGTACTGCTGTATCTTGAATTGAAATTTCATTTCTTCATCTTTTTGTCAATCATTGCCTTGATTTGTAAAATGGCATCTTTTACATCGCAATCGGATAGCTTTTGCCTTGCCATCTGCCACCTTTTGCATCGCATTTTGCCACGTTTCACATTGCAATCAAACAGCCTTGATTTTATTACGATTTGTTACTTTTAGATAATCTTGCGGATGGTGTCCTTGCTGTACGTTTCAAACAGTTGGTCGAAGTTATCGGCCACGTTGTCAGAAGCTAAAGAACTGTCGCGCATTACGAAGTAATAAGGCTTTATCTTGGCTATCTCCGTGATGGTGTTTTCGGCGATGTTTTCGTCGAAGCAGGCAACAAGGTAATTGTCGTTTACGAAAAACACGTGCTTGCCGTCTATTGTCCGTTGCTCTATGGTGGCGGAAAGCTCCACGCCGAGGTCGAGCATCACTTGGAAAAGCAAATCTCCCGCTGTGCGGTCGGGCTTCACATTGTCGGCGAAGAGGTCGTGTTCGGTAAAATCCTTTGGCGTGTAATATACATCCTGCATATTCGAGCTGTCGAGCTTCAACACGCGGAAACCCGTATCAAGTTTATCTATGCCCTCCTTGTCTGCATTCTCTTCCTTGATTTTCTTTCCTGCGCGGCGGATGCGCTCCTTGCCGATTTCGCAGATGTTCTTATATCCTGCCTTGTAGGCTTCGCTCTTCTCATCGGTCTTTTCGGGCAACTGCACCATGATGAATTTGCGGTTGCCGCCGTCCTCGGCGTTGAGTTGCATTACGGCGTGGGCGGTGGTAGCGGAGCCGGAGAAGAAATCAAGAATAATAGAATCTGATTCAAATTTAGTAATCATCTTCAATGTGCGAAGTAACAAATTGACATTTTTAGGGTTGTCAAAGACTTTGCCATCCATTAAATCTGCTAACTGCTTAGTAGCTGTTGATGTTAAAAAATCATCATCCCACCAAGTTGTAACAGTCCTTCTTGAATGTTCTGCCTGCGAAAGATAGTATTTTTGCTGTAATCCATTTGGAGTTCTAACAATTAGCCCTCGATTATATTTGTCTTGCATTGTTTCCTTAGAATAACGCCAGTAGCCATTTACGCCAAGAAACTCATAATATGGATTCCCTTTTTTAGCTCCTCCAGGTCCATCGACAGGAGTTAATTTGTATTTACCCTTTTCATCTTCGAAATTGAAACCTTCAAGAACGGGGTCTTCTCCAATGCTTTTTTGTTTTGAGAAAAGTAAATTTACATCTTTTGTATAAAAAAGGAGGTGATTATGGTTTTCAGATATAATTCTATCATTTGAAACAGAAGCCCTATGTTTGTGACATATACTTGCTATAAAATTTCGTTCACCAAAAATTTCATCACATACTTTTATCAAATTAGCCTCTTCGTCATCTCCTATAGAAATAAAAATAACTCCATCGTCCATTAGCAAATCCTTTGCTACTTTCAATCTCGGGTAAATCATATTGAGCCAATCAGTGTGGAAACGTCCATTTGATTCAAGGTTTTGTACCATTTGATAGTTTTCATCATCGAATTGCCCACTATTATCTATATATGCGCAATATTTTTGCGAAAAACCATCGTTGTAAACAAAGTCGTTGCCAGTGTTATAAGGTGGGTCAATATAAATCATTTTGACTTTGCCAAGATAAGTTTCTCGGATAACTTTCAGCACGTCAAGGTTGTCGCCCTCAATATAGAGATTCTGCGTGTGGTCAAAGTCCACGCTCTCTTCACGACAAGGGCGTAATGTCTTTGTAGTTGGTGTGTTCGCCAAGTGCGCGTGCGCTCTCTTGTCTGGCCATGTGAACTGGTAACGTTCTTCGCCATCATCAATCACATCTGCGGACAACTCGTCACGCAGTTTCTCGAAGTCAATGCCAAGCACGGTCTTGCCATCCTTATCCTTATGTTCCGTTACGCACTGAGGAAACAGCCTTACTATTTTATCTATGTTTGAGCCTGTCACGTCAAGGCTCTGCATCTTCAATCTTTCCATTATCTGCATATTTAAATTTGGATTTACTAAATACTAAATCTCTGGCATTTTGTTTAATCAACAAATTCAACTTTTTCAATTCTGTATCATCCAGAATTTTAAATTGAAAAGAGTCATTCCTATCAGGAGTTGTTCCTTTACCTCGATATATGTGTATAGCCAAATTAGGATTTAACGGGTAATAAACATTTTCAAAATATTCAAGTGTTTCGCAAGTGGAAACAGGTATATTTGAAAAAGATTCAATGCATACAGGCTCGTCAGAAGTATATATATCTGCATTTAGAGAATATAATAATTCCCATGTTCCAGTTAAAAGCTCATTTGTCAAATTTTTGATTAACTCCTCTGATGTTATTACGCTTGAATGAACTTCGGGTTCATCACACGTTAAACCAATCTCTGTGACTTTAAAATTACTTTTATTGGAACTTAATAGTTGGTTAATCTCGTATTTTATCGACAACATATCATTTTTAATCTTGGATTCACGATAACGAGGCGTTCGCAAATATTGAATTACTATTTGTCGTGATATGATATCTTTTCTAAATTTCTTAAATTCAGCAAATGTAATATTGCTACTTCTATTATAGGTTTTAACTATTTTCTTTGCATTATCTAAAATTAAGCCGAGCATAGATTCTTCTTTCCTATCTAAAAGTTTTTCTATTAGCAAAGGATCCGAAGAGTTATAAAGAGTGTAAAAATCTGCAATTTGACATACACTTCCAATGTTTTTATTTGTATATAAACCTGACGATTTAGAGAAATAGTATATTTCATTTTTAGAAAATTGGAAGTATCGCAGATAACATTGCGGTACATAATGTTGTTTCTTATTCTCTGCCATTTTGCAATTCTTTTTTTAGTTTCATTAATTCTTCAAACAGTTCCATCTTCCTCCTCGGCTGTTTCTCCTGTCTGCATCGCTTCTCCAACATTTCAATTTGCCGTTGCAATTTTGCTCGCTCCTCGTCCTGCTTGATTTGCTCTTTCAGCGTGTTCTCCCCTTGGATGGAAAAGTTGCCAACAGAGGTGACAATGTTATCCCATACTCGGTCTAAGTTCAAACCGTTCAAAGGTAAGGCTGGCAGGTTGGTGGTATTATGCCACGGTGAAACGAACAGCTTTTCTTGGAATATGGCAAGCTGTATTTTATCCTCATACTGCAAGGCGAAAAGAAGATGTTGCGGAATGAGTTTTGCAAGCATGGCAATGTTCTTCGCGTCGTACTCCTTACGCTTCAACGAAACGGCAAGCACGTAGAATGATTTGACGCTTTCCCCTGCCGCCAATGCAGGAACAACGTCAGGCGAAACAACGTTTACGATAGTCATGCGGCTAACGTCCGCATCGAATCGGTCGCGTTGCTGTGCTGTCAGACCGAACTGCTTACAGACAAGCGTCTTTGGCAATGGTTTGTTGGTTTCTGTGGCTTTGGGAAGTCCTAACATACGCCGTCCTCCTTTCTTACAACGAGGAAATCTATCAGCTCGAAGTCGTCAGGCTCAACCTTGCGCCCCGTAAACAATGTAGTCTGCGCCCCTGTGAGAAAACTCTCCATGTCACTCACTTCCTTGGTCTGTACGATGCTTACCACCGCTTGGTTTAGCAGTTTTGAGTAACGGCTCATGTCCGCGCCGTCGCGCGTTTCCTTATTGAATATGTGGCACAGGTCCTTGTCCGGCTCCGCCTTGCCTTTACACAACGAGCGGAAACGGTCGAGCAAGTCTTTCGGCGAAAGATGGTTGATGACCACATTGCCGTCCATGCCGATGTAAACCATGTAGAACGGATGCAGGCGGTTCTTCACATCGAGGGGCAGTGAGTCCTTGCGTGACTTCAGCACGAAGATGACACCTTCGGGTGTGTCCTTCCGCGAGCGGGTAACGGCATGGAGCCCGTTGGGCGTGTGCTCCACGTCGGGATTGTCTTTCATGTAAGCCAACAGGTCGAGGCGGAACTCGTTAAGCCCCAAGTCCATGATTGACACGCCCGTGTTCATGTCCTCAAGGTCTATTACCTCGTGTTGCAGGCGTTGCAACTGCTCCTTGCGGTAGTCGAGGTCGTTCTGTTCCTCTGTGGTCAATGGATTGTCGTCGCCCGTGGCGGTAAGCACCGACACTTTCATTCGCGCCTCCACACGGGCTTTCAGGTTGATGTACTCATCGAGCGACACGTCCGGCCAGTAGTTCACCATCTGGATGACGGCGTTGCGCGAGCCGATGCGGTCGATGCGCCCGAAACGCTGGATGATGCGCACCGGATTCCAATGGATGTCGAAGTTGACGAGATAGTCGCAGTCCTGCAAGTTCTGACCCTCGCTGATGCAGTCGGTGGCGATGAGCACGTCAATCTCACCGTCGGTGTCGGGAAATATGGCTACTTTCTCCTTGCTGATTGGCGAGAAGAGGGTGAGCACGGTGTTGAAGTCGAGCTTCTGCCTTGCCTTCAGCTTCAGCGTAGTGCGTGCCTCCACGTCGCCCGTCACGAGGGCGGTGTCAAGATTGAATTGCTCCTTGATGTAGGTCGCGAGGTTATCATAGAGATAAACCGCCGTGTCGGAAAAGGCGGTGAAGATAATTACTTTCTTGTTATTGCCGTTTATGGGGTGCGTAAACTTCTCCTGCAAGTCCGCTTTCAGTTGGGCGAGCTTGCCGTCATGCGCGGGTGTAATGGCTGAAATTCTCTGCAAGAGCAGACCGAGCGTCTTCAAGTCTTTCTCCAAATATCCGCTCCAAGAAATATAGTCCATGTCTGCAAGGCAGACCTTCCCTTTCTTGTTGCCGATGAACACGTCGCTCTCGCTGTCGTCCATATCCAAGCCGTCGGGCGTCAAATCACCATCCACCGTCGTATTGCTTAAATCTGCCTTACCGATTTTCTCCAATACAACGTTTACCTGTTCCCTCACACGCTCCACGGTAAGGCGGAACGAAGCCACCGAACTCTCCAAGCGTTTCAGTAGGTTGATGCACATCAGGCGGCGTATGCCACGCTCTCGCCCCGACATTGACAGCCCGGCATAAAAGTCCTTGTCGCTTTCCTTACCGGTTATATACTTGTAACGCTTTGACGGCAGGATGAAGTCTGAGGGCGTATAGATGGCAAGATTGAGCTTCTGTATCAGTCTGTATATCTCGTTATAGGTTACGGCATTGTCTAAGTCGGTCAGCTTGGGGCGGCGCGACAAGGGCGACAAACGATTAGGAAACTTGCCAATGTCTGCCGTGTCGTAATACTGCTCAATATGCTTGCGGCTGCGTGCTATGGTGACGGCATCGAGTACCTCAAAGAAATCGAAGCTCAATGCGTCTTGCAACGCCTTGGTGGTGCGCTCCTCGGCTGGCAGCTTGCTCCAACGGTTATAGACCGTCTGCGCCTGACGGAATATGTCGTCTATGCTGTTCTTGGTGCCGAGCAGTCCGTCAATGTTCGACGCATCTCCCTCGTAGGCAAGCTGCAACTGGTTCTTCAGGTCGTTGAAACGGTTGTTCACGGGTGTGGCCGAAAGCATTAACACCTTGGTTCTTACGCCTTGCCGCATCACACGGTTCATCAGCCGCAGGTAACGGTTCTCCTTCGGATTGTCGTCCTCGTCGGTCGTCACCTTGCCGCCGTTACGGAAGTTGTGGCTCTCGTCGATGACCACAAGGTCGTAGTTGCCCCAGTTGATATGCGAGAGGTCGAGGCCGTTGGTCTTGCCCGTGTTACGCGACAAGTCGGTGTGGAACAGGATGTCGTAACGCAGTCGGTCACGGGCGATGGGGTTGTTCACATAGTTGCTGCGGTAGGTTATCCAGTTGTCGTTGAGCTTCTTCGGGCAAAGCACCAGCACCGACTTGTTGCGGTTCTCGTAATACTTGATTACGGCCAACGCCGTAAATGTCTTGCCCAAGCCCACGCTGTCGGCAAGGATGCAACCATTGTATTTCTCCAGTTTGTTGATGATGGCAAGGACTGCGTCGCACTGAAAGTAGTAGAGCTTGCCCCATATTTCACTGTTCTTGAAGCCTGTCGCCTCGTTGGGCAGTACGTCTTCGCTGATGTCTTCCAGAAATTCATGGAAGATATTGTAGAGCGTGACGAAGTAGATGAACTCCGGCGCGTTCTCGCGGTAAACGGTCTCGATATTCTCAATTACAGTGTCAGTCACGTCCTGAAAGCGGTCTTTGTCACGCCACAGCTCGTCAAAATTCCTGATGTACTGCTCGGCGTATGGTGACGGCAAGCGCATGACGCCCGGACAGAGATTGTTGCCGCGCTCGATGCCAAGCTCGGTAGTGGTGAACTCGTTGAACGGAAAGTAAGTAAAATCGTTTCCCTTACCATCAACCACATTCATAAACCCGTTCATCACTCCGCCCGATACATTGCTTTTGAAACGCACCTTGCGGCGAATCCACTCGGCGCACTCACGGGCGATGGCCTTTTGAGATAGCTGATTGCGCAGACGTATCTCAAATTCAGAGCCGTAGAGGTTACGCTCGCGGTTCAGCTTGGGGATGTAGAACTCACGTTGCTGTTTCTTTGCCGTTTCCTTGTTAAAGGCAGGTGAAGTGAAAATAAAACGCAACTCGCGCACCGCTTCCAACTCCTTTTTCAAGGCTTCAAAGGCATAGATGGAAAAACTTGCCGCCGCTACAGACAGGCTGCTTGCGGCGGTAAGTTTCTCCTTTAGGTCGTCCACGACACGGCGGTTTATGTTGTCAAACTGTACGGGCAGTTCCATAGTGTTACAATGCTTAAAAACCCTTGCCGTACATTCATCTCTTGCTTAGAGATGAATGTCATGAAAACAAGTATTGGCATACAGTGACTTATAACTCGGCACAAAGGGAAATACTAAACAAAATATGCTTTTCTTACTTGATGGAAAGCGGTTTTTACGGATATTCTGCAAGGAATCGCCCTATTTTTCGTATATTTGCACACTTGCCATTATCTCTAAGCAAGAGATGAAAGCATTTGCAAAACACAGATTCCAACATATAAATCACAAGCCTTTCAGGATAAGGCTGTTCGCCCTGTCCACCACACACGTATCGAGCGATGCAAGATAAATGCGCGTTGTTTCCTCAGAGTCGTGCCCCATACCCTCGCTGATGACTGAAAGCGGGATGTTCTTGCTCTTGGCGACGCTTGCCCAACCGTGCCTCGCACAGTACATAGTCAATGGAATGGATATATTCACGAGCCTTGCGACCTCTTTCAACGCGGTGTTTACTCGGTAAAGTGCATTTCTGTATTGCACACGTTCACTGACCAACGGGTTGGTGATTATGGGCAACAAGTATTGCGTGGCGGAGCAGCCAGCATATTTGGTCACGATTTCCTCCATGCACTTCTCCCACTTGATTGTCAGTAGTTGCCCGGTTTTTCTCCTGCGGTACGTAAGGATGCCGTTCTTCAAGTCCGACTTTTTCAGATAAGCCATGTCGATGAACGACATGCCACGGGTGTAAAACGAAAAGAGGAACATATCCCTCGCATAGTCCAAGTGCGGTTTCAGCGTCAGGTCAAGTTCCTTAATGCGCTTGATAGCCTTCAATGGCACAGCCCGTTTCACGGTCTTGTCTATGCCTGTATAGACGTGCTTGAAAGGATGCCTCTGTTCCGTCAGTTCCTTTTCCACGGCACGGTTATAGACGGCACGGAGTATGCGCATGTAAAACGAAGTTGTATTGGGGCAGTTGCCGTTGGCTTTCAGCCATGCCTCATAGAACAATATCGTGTCACTGTCTATTTCACACAATAGAATGTCCTGACCGTCACGGAACTTCATGAAGCTGGCAAGCGTGGCGGCGTATGTTTCCGACGTGCGGACTCTGTTTAGCCGCTTTAACTGTCCGATGATGCCTTGCATGAAAGGGAACAGGGATTGCCCGTCCGCTTGCCTGTTGAATTTTACGAGGATGTCGTCCACCGTGTAACCTTTGTTCCTTTTTTCAAGCAATGCGATGATTGCCGTCAGGCGTTTTACATCCCATTCTATCCGAATTACGACCGATTGCAGGTGGTTCTTACGCTCATTGCTTGCCAGAAAAGGAACGGCAACTGCCGATGTCTTGCCGTTCCACTCGCTTTCAAATATCCGGCAATCCGTCTTGATTTGGCGGACTGCGCGGTCGTGGATTACCTGGTAATAGATACTGCCCTCCTTGCCGTTTACGGAAGAAGGACGGAATTTCACTTTTACCGATGCCATTCACCTTACTTTTGGTTATTGTTATTCGTCATTTGTGTCACTTTCAGCTTCTTCTGCATCAGACTGTCCGACAAGGTCTTTAATCCTTTGTCGTAGCCGTCAGCCTCTTGCCGTATCCATTCGATGGCTTCCTCGTTGCGGTGGATGTCGAACACGTCATTCAGCCAAAGGATATGCTTCGCATTACATCCTCCCCATGAGCGGATGACACGGAACTTCAGCGCATCGTCCGCATACTGGCGTTTGGACTTCCAAAGCTCGATATTGCCCCAGATGGAGAGGCTGCACACGATACCCATGCCGACCAAAAGAGAAAACACCTTGCTTGACCGGATGTCAAAACTGTGGCGGTGGATATGCTCCTGTGGCTCGATATATCGTTCTTCCGAACTCCGGGCAAACAAATCTTTCATGTTTCGCAACAAGTGTAGAATCCTGTTCGACGCGTAAACTTCCGCTTCCGCGAATTTGGTCAGCATGGCTTTGGTCTCTGCCTGATGCTCCTTTGCGGAACTGTCGAACAGTTCCTTTATGGGTGTCAAGTCCACCGTCGGAGGCAGTCCGCCTGACTGGTCATTTGTTACTTTGGGACTGTTCTCCAACTTTCCGTTGATACCCTTGAGGTCATTCTTGATGTCCTCGAAGAGCGCATATACTTCGTTATTATCCATATTTAGAATCTTATTTTACGTTGTTTCTTTTTCTTGTTCTTACGTTTTAATTGTTCCTCAAAATAGTTCTCTTCAGCCTGAGCGTTTGCATTGTCCGGCATGAAAAGACCAATCGAACCGCTGTATAAATCATCGTTGCCACTTGATTCAAGTTGAAACGTGGGCAGTTCTTCATGACGCGAAGACGGTGGCATTTCCATTCGCTCGGTACGTCTGTTCCGTTCCAATGCCGCATCTATTTTGGAATAGCTGAACTGCCCGTCAATCTTGGAACCGCTGAACGAATAGCCGTTCATGGTGAAAATTACACCCTGCACCTCGTCCGACTTGCCCTTGTACTTGAACCGCATATCCACGCCTTGTTTTTCCAAATTAGCAGCAAGCATGTTCCAGTTTCCGCATCTTGAAACCTCCGATTTAAGGATGGAATAAAGCCCGTACTTGGTCTTGTCCGGCTCTTTCAGGCGGTGCTGCTTCACCCGCTCCTTGCCGTTGGCGAAGTACAGGTTGTATTTCCGTGTCAGTTCCTTACAGATGCGTGCGCTGCGTATCCGCTCGTTGCGGTCGCTGATTGTCCTGCCATTGTTGGCGATTCGGTTGAACGTTATATGCACGTGCGGATGCTCCTTGTCGAAGTGGCGCACGATGAGAACCTGCGTGTCGGTTATCCCCATTTCCTTCAGGTATTCCAACGCTATTCCAGCCATTGCGCGGTCGGTCAGGCGGTGTTCGTCCTCCTTGGAGAAAGCCAACGAGATGTGTCCAACAGGCTTCATTACCCTCGGATTCATCTTTGATTGTGCCTCGAAGCTCATGGCTATCGTGTCCTTGTCCTCGACAAACAGCCCGTCACAGACAAGAATTTTAGCGTCCTTTTCCTTGTCAAGGATGTAGTTTACCACACCCCGAAAACTGCTTCCTTTAGTAATTTTGGCTATCATATCCGGCTGTCATAAGAGGATTAAATTCAGCACTTCTTCAATCCGTGCCACGAGTATGCGGCATTCCATCCTCACCGTAACGAAACCCGCGGCGTTCGCCTTATGCGCAAGCTGGTTCAGATTGTTCGCCATGCCGCAGAGTTGGCGGACATAGCCCGTATGTTCCGGCGTGAGCCGTTCCTTCACCTGCCCGTCCCTCATGCAACGGCGCAGGAACTCCCCCGCGGATATGCCTGCACCTCGTGCCTTGCCTTTCAGCGTGTAGTAGTCCGATGTAGCCATCTTCACCGTAAGACGGTATTTCAGTTTGTCTGCCGCTCCCTTTTTGGGGCGGCCTCCCTTGTTTCTTCTTACTGTTTTTTGCTTATGCTCCATACGTTTGTTACTGTTTATAATACAGATACCCATTAGACCAACGGGATGCAGCTCTCCACGGAGTTCATGAGTGGGAGCAGGCGGTTTCGGTATGCCCGAAACACAAACTTGCTCCCCTCAAAACTCCGTTGGACTGGTTCAGAGTAACTCCGAACTACATCCCGTCAATTAGCCCCTTAATTCTCAGAGTTTACGCCATGCCTCGATGTCCTCCCCGTAGATGGCAAGGTGCTGCCGGGTGATATTTTCCACCAGTCCCGACACGCTCATCCGCCGTTCGCCGAACATGCGGACGATGCGGTCAAGGGCATCGCGCGTGCTGCGGCTGAGGAATACGGGCTTACGGTCTTCGATGGACGGAACGTGGAGAAATTCCTCCTTGTATTCCTCCAACGATGCCCGGCGTTGTTTGCCGCTGATGCGGCGTACCACCTGCGGAGTTTCATCCACTTGTTCCGGCACAGCCCCACTTGCCTGTTCCTGCGTGTCGGCAGGTTGTGCGTCGGGCTTCGGTGTTTCCATACTCGGCTTGTTGCCTAAAAAATCCTGTAATGCTGCATCCATGCTCTGGCTGCTTAAATTCTTCTTCATACATGTTTGAATTTAGTGTTTAACAATGTGGGTCGTTGTGCGCACATTTGACCGATTATCAGTTGCAAAGGAAATGGCTGTATTGCAGGCTGTCAAACGAATGGGTGGACTGTGGCAACAATGTATGGTTTTGCACTTTACGCATTGTCGGAACGGTGCGTGCTGCATCGTTTTGCCATTGTGCGAGAAATGGCATTAGGATTTTTAAGGGCTTAATTGGAATGGTTGGAACAGATTTAAGGACATGGCTTGGCGTGAAACAGATGAAGCTCCTTTCAAGAAGTATAGGAATCCGAAGAACGCCACAGGCTACCACACCGACGCCAAATGCTGCCACGCAGATGTGAAGTGGTCGGATTATGCCGGACTTCGCTTTTCTTTGCATCACGGACGCTTGGAACAGACGTCACGGGTTCGACGGATAACGCCACTCCCGACCACCTGCTGCCACAAGCTGCCACCTCATTGCAATTCCATTGTTCCATGCGAACAACGGATTTACTTTGCAGGCAAAACGGATTATTAACACTAAAATCAGTATAAGAAATGAATGTAGTAATTATTTCGAAAGAAAAGTACGAAGAGATGGTCGGCAAGCTCAACCGCCTGTCCGACCGGGTAAATGAAATCCTCCGCAAGAGGGAAGGGAAACGGCTCAGCCGTTGGATGGACAACCAAGAGGTCTGCCAACAGTTGCGCATCAGTCCGCGAACCTTGCAGACGCTCCGCGACAACGGTACGCTGGCTTACTCGCAGATAGGGCACAAGATTTTCTACAAGCCGGAGGATGTGCAGCGCATCGTCCGGCTCGTGGAGGACAGGCGTAAGGATGCAGCCTATCGTGGCTGTAGCATCTAATCAGACAATAATATGTATAACCACTAAATCCACTGTAAATTATGAACGACTTGATTCTTGCCGACCGTGAACTGGAGGTCGGCTTCATCGGAAAGCTGGATGCTTTGTTTGAAGGTATCGAAAGAATGGATGCGGGGCACAAGGCTTCGCCAAGTAACGAACAGTTCCTGACGGACAAGGAGGTGTCAGCATGGCTCAAGGTGAGCCGCCGCACCTTGCAGGACTACCGCAGCAACGGGATGATTGCCTATTACCAGTTGGGTGGAAAAATTCTGTATAAGGAATCGGACATCGAAAAGATGGTGATGAGCGGTTATCGGAACGCCTATCGTTTGGAAACGTGATTTGATACATGCAAAAACTGAGTAATCCGATGGCTGCAAGATAACTGCCTAGCCATCGGCTTACTCTTTATGGGAAGGTCGTTTCGCTTTATCCTAACATGCGCATCGGGGATGGGCATTGGATAGCGAAAAAAACAAATGGATGGAATTTCCTCTATTGAAAGAACAGAGTTTGTCCATGATGAACCGTCTGAAAGCCATTGCCTCGCGGCTTCGCAACCTGAAAGCCACGGCAATCACCATTTCAAGGCTGTACACGTCATAGCAAATCCTGTAGTCCAGCCTGACATGTCGCACCGTTTCCTCTTCCGACAATTCATTGTTTTTGTAAATGACAGCAATAGCCTTACGAATATAGCAACCGAACACATTGAACGCATCGCACATCTCCTGCTGCGTCATCCAAACGGGAGCGGTCGGCATCGTGACCGCCCCGTTTTCAGTGATTGTGATTATTCCTCTTTCCATGTCCGCATCATTTTTCATTGTCTGAATTCCGTTTACATTCCTTTTTCCAGCCGCTGTAATTGCCGCATTTGAACACACGCAATGGCATCCCGTCATCAGGCAGGGAGAACTTGCCTTTTGTGGTCTCGGACAATACAGCCAAGTCACGGCTCACCTTCTGGTTGGTGATTTCCGCATAGATTTGCGTGGTGCGGATGGAGGAATGTCCCATCATCTTGCTGATGCTTTCTATCGGCACGCCGTTGTTCAGGCAAATCAGGGTTGCGAAGGAGTGACGGCTTTGATAGTAGGTAAGATGGCAGTCCAAGCCACATTGTTCGGCAATCATTTTCAGGCTGCGGTTGAGGTTTCCGGTGATTGGCACATAAAACAGTTTGCCGTCCTTACCTTCCCCGCGATACTTCTCAATGATGCGCAAGGGTATGTCCAACAATTTGATATGGCACTCCGCCTTGGTCTTCTGGCGTGCGATGTGAATCCACTTGCTACCGTCCTCCTTCGTGATGATGTTGTCCTCCGTCAAATTCGCTAAATCCGCCCTCCCGATGCCCGTGAAAGTCGAAAAGACGAACAAGTCCCTCGTATGACAAAGTCGGTATGTGGGCAGCTTGGCTTTCAACAGCTTCTCAAACTGCTCACCCGTCAGGTAGCGGTGGTTCACCGGAACCTTCTCTATCTTGTGTCCCGCGAAAGGGTCGCGTTTGAGAATATGCTTCTTCAAGGCGAGCCGCGTCATCTTGTGCAGCAGGATGAGATAGTCGTTGTATGCCGATACCTTCAATCTCAGCACGGTGGAAAGGTAAAACGTGAAGTCGGTCATGAAGCGCATGGTCAGCGAGCGCAACGGCATGTCCTCCATGTTGTACTTGTACTTCATGAAATTGTGAATGTGCTTGCGTGTGGTCAGATAGCGGACATAGCTGTGCCTTGTCCTGTCAATGCCCACACGCTTGGCATATTCTTCGTTATGTTCGTCCATTAGCGCAAGCAGGGTTTCCTTCACCTGCGACTTGCCCGTCACGGCGTTCTTGATGATTTCAGCCGACACGAAGCCGTATCTGTCCACATTCTCCTTGTAGGCGGCATGGGCTTTGGCTTCCAGTGCGGACAGGGCATCGTTTAGCCTGACCAGTTCCTTTTTCTTCTCGCAGTCAAGGCTTTCCTTGCGCCAGTCGGTGGAAGCCCTGCCCGTGTCGGCTTCCCAATACGCAGGCTCGACTTCCAACCCTGTAGAATACTGGCTGACCTTGCCGTCAAGGGTAATACGTCCCATGACAGGGCATTTGCCGTTCTTCTTCAACTTCTGTCGGTTGATGTAAAATAATAGCTTGAACGTGCTGCGCATGGCTTATCCCTCCATCATTTGTTTGACAATAGCCCTTTGTTTCCAACTCGGATTTACCCTGCGCCGGGTGTTGTCCTTGCGTATCGTGGAAGGGGATGCATCAATCCCGAACAGGGAGAACTTGCCGCCGATGGCTTCATTCAGCCTGTCCACGTCACGGTCAATCTTGTCCTGCGTGACTTTCGCATACCGCTGTGTGGTTTTGATATGCTTGTGCCCCATGATTTTGCTTACCGTTTCGATGGGTATTCCTTGCGATAAACAAATTATACTGCCGAATGTATGACGTGCCTGATGGAATGAAATCGGACGGTTGATGCCGCACATCACCGACATCTTTTTGAGGTGGCGGTTCATGCTTTCTTTCGTAAGCATGGGCAGCAATTTCCCGTCGGCATCCATGCCCTTGTATTTCTCCAATATGGCGAGCGGTATTTCCATCAGCCTTACACATTCGGGCGTTCCGGTCTTCTGCCGTTCGGTATGAATCCACAGGCTTCCATCCTCGGTTTTTACAAGGTTCTTCTCCGTCAACGCCCTCATGTCGCAGTAACAAATGCCCGTCCAACATGAGAACAGGAACATGTCCCTCGTGAAATTGCGGTTGGGCGTATCATAAGTCATGTTGGCGAACTTGCCCAGTTCCTCTTCCGTAAGGTACATCTGCTTGAACTCCGGCTTTTGTGGTCTGTAGCCTTTGAACGGGTTGAACGGGATAATGCCACGGAACACGGCAAGCATCATCACGCTTTTCAGGCGGTTTACATGTCCGAGTATGGTCTTGGGCATAAACCGCTTGACGGTGCGCATGTACATGTCGAAATCCTCGATGAAATTCTCGTCCATCTGTTTGACGGGCATGTCTGAAAGGTGGTACTTGTCTTTCAGGAAGGTGGCGAGGTGGCGGTAAGTGTTCGTGTAATGGTAATAGCTGGTTGCGGAACGGTTTACGCCCACGCGCAAGGCATATTCCTCATTATGCTCCGCAAACAGCTTCATGATGGTGTCCTGCGATTCCGCCAGCCCTTGGTAGGCGTTCTTCACTTCCTCTGCCGAAACAACCTCCTTGATGTCTTTAAGTTCGTTGAAACGCTGGCGCAACAACAATAGCGTGCGTTCAATCTCCCGGTTTGCCATGACCGCCATCCTGCTCTTGCCCGTACACCGTTGAGCCGTGGCGTTCCACAGCCTCACGTCCACCTTGAACTTGCATGAGAACTGTGCGATGGAGTTGTTCTTACCCCTGACGGCTATCCTGCCCATGAGGGGCGACAGCCCGTCCTTGTCCTGTCCGCTGCGCTTGATGTAGAGCAGCACTTTCATTTCTGTCTTCATTGCCATAACTTTTTTGGTTGCAATATTAGTGATACATTGCCGACCGACAGAATTGGAAACGGGGCAGAACGGCGCAAACGGAACGGACGCTGCTAAATCTGCGGATTTGAAGCCCCTTCCGCACGTATAATGCTTGTTTACAAGCATTAGAAACGCTGTTTTTCAGGCTTCAGGCAGGTTGCGGAACAGGTAATGACTTGGTAGCGGAAACCTTGCATTATCCTGCCTTTCCCTGCTGTTTGGCTGCAATGGCAAACGACTGCAAAACCGCTTGTTTACAACGGGTTGCGTTTAATTCTCTTTGTTCCTATCTCCCTTGCTTTGATGCTTCTTTCTTCCTTTACCGGGTTGGCGTTCATTGACGTACAGCAACTTTCTCCCGAACACATCGTAGAAGATGCGAATGGCAACCTGTGGATTCGCAAGACACGGCAAAAGACAAAGAACATGTGCAATATCCCTTTACTTGACATTCCTTTGGAAATTCTCCGCAAATATGCCGACCATCCCATTTGCCAAAAGAGAAATGTATTGCTGCCTGTTCCATGCAACCAGAAGATGAACAGTTACCTGAAAGAGATAGCCGATTTATGCCTGATAAAGAAGAATTTAACCACTCACGCCGCGCGGCACTCGTATGCGACCTCGGTCTGCCTCGCCAATGGTGTGAGCATAGAGAATGTAGCTAAGATGCTCGGCCACTCCAATATAAAAATGACACAACACTATGCCCGTGTATTGGACAGTTCCATTTTGCGTGATATGACTAATGTACGGAATGTACTTTCTAATACAAGGTAAGAGTTATGGACAGGGAAATCATTACAATCAATGAAAACGGGGCGGTCATAATTCCGACCGTTCCCGTTTGGATGACACAGCAAGAAATGTGCGATGCGTTCAATGTGCTCTGTTGCGATATTCGCAGGGTTATACGAACCATTTATAAAAATAAGGAGTTGTTGGAAAACGATACCATGCGCTATATCAAACAGGACAACGGGATAAGCTATGATGTGTACAGCCTTGAAATGGTAATAGCCGTTACCTTCCGGCTGCGGACTAAGGAATGTATGGCTTTCAGACGTTTCATCATGGACAAACTCTGTTCAGCCTATAGCGGGAATCCCGTCCATTTGTTCTTTTCGCTATCCAATACCCATCCATCCACGATGTACGTGTTAGGATGAAGCAAGCAAAATGACCTTTCTGTAAAGAGTAAGCCGATGGCGACAGGATAACTGCCCGGCCATCGGCTTGCTCTGTTTTACACGTGTCATATCACGTTTCCAAGCGGTAGGCGTTCCGATACCCGCTCATCACCATCTTTTCGATGTCTGATTCCTTGTACAGGATTTTGCCGCCCAACTGGTAGTAGGCAATCATCCCGTTGTTGCGGTAGTCTTGCAAGGTGCGGCGGCTCACCTTGAGCCATGCCGAAACCTCCTTGTCAGTCAGGAACTGTTCGTTACTTGGCAAAGTCTTACAACTTGCGCCCATTCTCTCGATGCCTTCCAGCAGGACATCCAACTTTTCTATGAAGCCGACTTCCAGTTCTTGGTCGGCAAAAATCAACTCATTCATAAATTGCAGTATTTACAATGAATTTAGTGGTACGTTAAATTCTACTTGTCAAATGGTTCTGCCACGCCATGCGGCATCCTTGCGCCTGTCCTCCACGAGCCGGACAATACTTTGAATGTCCTCCGGCTTGTAGAAAATCTTGTGCCCGATTTGCGAGTAAGCCAGTGTCCCGTTGTCGCGGAGCGTCTGCAAGGTGCGGGGACTGATGCGCAACTGCTGGCAGACATCCTGATTGTCCATCCAGCGGCTGAGTTTCCCTTTTTCGCGCTTACCAATGATTTCATTCACCCGGTCGGACAATAGGTTGAGCTTGCCGACCATTTCCTCATACTTTTCTTTCGAGATAATCACTATGTTCATTTTTATCTTGTTTTTGTTGTTAATAATCCGTTTCGTCTGCAAAGTAAAACCAGTGTCTGCATTAAACAATGGCTTTGCAATTAGGCGGCAGCTTGTGGCAGCAAGTGGTAGGGAGTGGCGTTGTCCGCCGACCTGTAACGGCTGTTCCAAGCGTCCGCGATACAAAGGAAAGCGAAACCCGGCTTAATCCAATCACTTCATACCTGCGTGGCAGCATTTGGCGTCGGTCTGGTAGCCTCTGGCGTTCTTCAAATCTCCAAGCGGCTATCAGGGCAACCGACATTACCCCGGACTTCATCCTGTATGACATCCAGACTGATGCCATATCCCTTACGGACTCATCTTGATGGCAAATCGGCGCAATGTCCACCGTCAACCTAATGCGTATAATGCAAACCTGTACAATATTGCCATACCGAACCCAATCGTTTGACGACCTGTAATGTATCCGCTTTCTTTGCGGTCGATAATCGGTCAAATGTGCGCACTGTGACCACTATTGTTAAACATTTAATTCAAACAAGTATGAAAAAGAACGTAAGCAGTCAGTCAATGGATGCAACATTGCAAACATTTTGGGGAAACCTATCAAGCAAGGAAACACCGAGGTTAGAACCGCAGCCTGCCGCCACGCAGGGGCAGACAAGCGTGGTTGTACAGGAAACGGCTAATGTACCCATACCTGAACAGACAGACGAAACTCCACAGGCGGTACGCCGCATCAGCGGTAAGCAACGCCGGGCATCGTTGGAGGAATACAAGGAAACCTTTCTTCCTGTTCCGTCCATAGAAGACCGCAAGCCCGTGTTCCTCAGCCGCAGCACGCGCGATGCCCTCGACCGTATCGTCCGCATGTTCGGTGAACGCAAGATGAGCGTGTCTGGACTGGTGGAGAACATCGCTCGGCAGCATCTTGCCATCTACGGTGAGGACATCGAGGCATGGCGTAAACTCTGAGAATTAAGAGACGAATTGACGGGATGTAGTTTGGGGTTACTCTGAACCTGTCCAACGGAGTTTTGAGGGGAGCAAGTTTGTGTTTCGGGCATACCGAAACCTCCTGCTCCCACTCCCAAACTCCGTGGAAGCCGCATCCCGTTGGTCTAATAGGTAATCACATTCTAATCAGTAGAAATCAATGGAACAGAAAAAGAAATTTGATAGAAAGAACAAGGGAGGCCGTCCCAAGAAGGGAGCGGCTGACAAGCTGAAATACCGCCTCACGGTGAAGATGGCGACATCGGACTACTATATGCTGAAAGGCAAGGTACGGAGTGCGGGCATCTCCGCCGGGGAGTTCCTGCGCGGATGCATGAGGGGCGGACAGGTGAAAGAGCGGCTCACGCCGGAGCATACGGGTTACATCCGCCAGTTATGCGGCATGGCGAACAACCTGAACCAGCTTGCGCACAAGGCGAACGCGGCTGGCTTCGCCAACGTGAGACAGGAATGCCGTGTACTGGTCGCACGTATCGAGGAAGTGCTTAACCTAATCCTTTTATGATAATTGAATATGATTGCTAAAATCATCAAAGGAAGCAACTTCAAGGGTGTGGTAAGCTACATTCTTGACAAGGAAAAGGGTGCTAAAATCCTTGTCTGTGACGGCTTGTTTGCCGATAGCAAGGGAACAATAGCGGGCTGTTTCGAAGCACAGGCAAGGATGAATTCGAAAGTGACGAAGCCTGTCGGACACATCGCATTGGCCTTTTCCAAGGAGGATGAGCACCGTCTTACCGACCGTGAAATGGCAGGAATAGCGTTGGAATACCTGAAGAAAATGGGAATAACCGATACGCAATTCCTTATCGTGCGCCACTTCGACAAGGAGCATCCGCATGTACATATCGCCTTCAACCGCATCGCCAACGATGGCAGGACAATCAGCGACCGGAACGAACGGATACGCAGCACCCGCATCTGCAAGGAACTGACACGGAAGTACAGACTGTACTTCGCCGACAGCAAGGAACAGGTGAAACGCCACCGCCTGAAAGAGCCGGACAAGACCAAATACGAGCTATATTCCATCCTTAAATCTGAAGTTGCAAGGTGTGGAAACTGGTGGCAATTAATGGTTAATATGGAAAAACAAGGCGTGGAAGTGCGGTTCAAATACAAGGGCAGTTCGGACGAGGTGCAAGGTGTCGTATTCTCCAAGAACGGCTACTCGTTCAGCGGTTCCAAAATTGACAGGCGGTTCAGCTACTCCAAAATAGACGCAGCATTGAACGCCAACCGACATGAGGAACGGCAAAGGGTGATGCACAATCAGGTTACAGAATACTTGACACCCCAACCCGAGCCAAGCGGCTGCAATGAATTGTACAGCGGCTCCATCGGCCTGTTCATGCCTGACAATACAAACCCCCAAGCGGACGAGAACTATTTTGAGGAACAGCTAAAACGTAGAGACAAGAAAAAGAAACAACGTAAAATAAGATTCTAAATATGGATAATAACGAAGTTTATGCGCTCTTCGAAGACATCAGGAATGGCTTGAAGGGCATCAATGACAAATTGGAGAACGCTCCAAAAGTAAGTAACGACCAATCAAGGGAGCAAGTTCCTGCAATGGATTTGGCTCCCATAAAAGAGTTGTTCGATAGTTCTGCAAAGGAGCATCAGGCACAGACGAAAGCCATGCTGACCAAGTTCGGGGAGGCGGAGGTTTACGCATCAAACAAAATTCTGCGCCTGTTGCGTGACTTGAAAGAATTGTTTGTCAGAAGTTCGGAAGAGCGGAAAGGCGAGCCGCAGGAGCATATCTACCGCCATTGTTTCGACATCAGGTCGAGCAAGTTCTTTTCTCTTTTGGTCGGCATGGGTGTCGTGTGCAGTCTTTCCATCTGGGGCAACATCGAGCTTTGGAAATCCAAACGCCAGTATGCAGACGATGCCTTGAAGTTCCGCGTCATCCGTTCATGGGGTGGTTGTGACGCAAAGACCATCCTTTGGCTGAATGACGTATTCGACATCCGGCGTGACGAGAAGACCATTGAATGGCTGAGCCAAGAAGCTGATGGTTATGACAGGGATTTGAAGGCTGTTTCCGATAGTTTGATACAGGAGAAATTGAAAGTGGAACAAATCCAAAAGTAAAATATGGTACGCATAAAACGACCGATACGACCTCCATAAGGAAACAGCAATACTCGAATTTCAATCATAAGAGTAATTTCTTATCAAAACCTGAATGATTTTGGTGAGTAATCACTATCTTTGCGCAGGATAATTAAAAAAGGGCTCTAGTTTAACAAGGCGTTGTAAAGTGGCATATTAATTGCATATATCTTTTTAAAAGGAGGTTATCATGACATATAATGAAATATTGTCAGCCGCCCAGTCTTTGTCAGAGACAGAACGGTAATCTTTGTTGCAGGCATTGAGTGTTGGCAATCAGTGCGAGGCGACAGTCCCGGAAAGCTCTCGTTTGTCTGCCTCGTTGGGAAAACAGGGCTGCTGTCCTCATTGTGGAAGCAACCGCTACTACCGTTTCGGCAAGGACCACGGAACGCAACGCTTCAAGTGCAAGGATTGCGGCAGGACTTTCACCGAATATACCGGCACGTGGCAGCAGAAGCTCCACAAGAAAGGGCTTGTGAAGGCATACATGCAACTGATGTCCGAACAGAAGTCCCTTGACAAGATATCCGCCGCCCTGCACATCAACAAGAAGACAGCTTTCGACTGGCGGCACAAGATATTGCGTTCCCTGAAGCAGGACGAGGGCAGCTCGTTCTCCGGAATAACCGAAAGCGACGAGACGTTCTTTGACAAGTCCGATAAAGGCTGCCGCCACCTGAAGCGCAAGCCCCGCAAGCGTGGTGGAGGGACAAAAGGCAAGGGCATATCCAAGGACAAGGCTACTGTCATAGTGACTGCCGACAGGAAGAACGACCTCAACATGACATTTTGTGGCTATGGACGGCTGACAAAGAAGGAAATCACGGAAAGCCTGCGCACTCCTCTGCCCCAAGGGACGGTGCTGTGTTCGGACGGCCATGTCAGCTACAAGGGATATGCAATGGACAACCATATTGAACATGTCGTAATCAGGGCAGACCTTGGCCGGCACGTCAAGAGGGGATTTTTCCATATCCAGCACGTCAATTCACTGCACAACAGGCTCAAGAAATGGCTTAACGGGACATTTTGGGGCGTCGCCACGAAGTACATGCAGGACTATCTCAACTGGTTCAAGGTGAAAGAGACCGTGCTGAAGTTCTGCAATGTCCAGGCAGATGAACTGCTTGGACTTTCCATGAACCATTATAATGTCAAGTTTGCAACGGTATAATTAACTAAAGCCTTAAAAAAGCTGTATCTGATTGATACACTGAATGGAATTGAGGAGTATATGATTTTAGGTAACGATTTAGCGACATTCAGAATGCTCTGACCTGCTGCGGTTTACCTCATAGCTTCAAACAACTCTTTTATACTTGCAAAGTATACTTTTTTTATCCCATACCGCCAAATCATTACCGGTTTTTTAGGGATTTTGCCGTTACCTTGTTTGGGAAACGGCTTCCGGTTTGATGTCGTAAGCCCATTTCAGAAGCGGCACAAGCAAAGAAAAGCCCACGATGACCACAATGTCATAATACTACGTGAACCGGTATAAAAAACTTTGAAAAAGTTGTGGGAATGAGATCTTTTTAGTATCTTTATAGTTGACAATCAATAAGTTACATAAAAATACTCATTCCACATGACTGGTGCAAATATAATAGAAATTTTCTGTATTCTCGATGAGTTCTGCAAATATTTTGCCCCCAAACTGAAAAAACACACGCTGGACACATCAGGCAAACGTCGTCGCAATCTCCCGTGCCTCATGTCCGACAGCGAGGTGATGATAATCCTCGTACTTTTCCATACCATGCGCCACCGCGACCTCAAGTCGTTCTATCTCGGTTACGTCTGTAACCACATGTGCACGGAGTTTCCACACCGCTTGTCATACAACTGGTTCATCGAACGCCAGGTCAAGGTGGGACAGCATCTTTTGCTGTTCCTCCAGACATGCGTATTGGGGAAATGTACGGGAATATCCATTATCGGCTCCACTCCATTGAAGTCATGCAATATAAAGCGCGCTCACAGCCACAGGACGATGAAAGGATGGGCGGCCAAGGGCAAGTGTATGTACGGATATGAGAACGAGACCATCATCGACTGTAGTTGTACGCTGCTGGAGCCGCATAAGGGATATACGGATGGAGAAGTGGTATGGGATTACGGCAAGGGAAATTGTCGTGAGACTGATAAACAGCAAGGAAGTGGTAAGAAGCCGTGATGATGTATTGATTATTGACTAACCTTTATAAATATACTGCTTATGTTATATGATTATAAAAAAGAGGACGTAAGACCAATGTGTCTGGTGTTATAGGACGGATTGACCGTTGATGGCGAGTTTATAAACTTGAGAATTTCCATGGAAACGCTGCCGTAAGGCAAGACTTGGTATCATCTTCACCATGCGGATGATGACGATACAGAACCGGCAACTGTCAAGAATGGTTGTGTAGCGGTAAACTTTTTCGGCACTTTGATTTGCGAACAAGTAAACGGTATCCGTGATAACGAGGAATTTGTCATTAATTATTCCGTTCACATGAAGGTGTCCGTTCCGCTTTAAGGAATGCCGGATATTACCTTTCTGCCTTTTCCCATTTCATTCCCTCATCGGCGAGACAGAACCGGCGGCTATGCGGTTGCGCTTCCGTCTTTCTCTTTTGGAGGACAGGACACTCTGGTTTTTCCTCGCCAAAAGCATCCAACTTTTCCGGTCGAACCGTAGGCTTTCTTGCGCCTCCATACAGACCATCCGGCTGATGGCTTTCATGTCTGCATCATTCCCTTTATGACCGGTTTCCGGAAACGTTACCGCTGCATAGAATATGCGAACCGTCCTTGCACGGGCAAACCGTATGAAGTGTTTTCCTCTTTACTTTTTCCCGAATTGTCCTTTTGAGAAGCTACTCATTTTTCCGATGCAAAGTTAACGTCCCGCTTCGATGGCCTTTCATTGCCGTCGAAGCGAGCGTTGCACTTCCACCAATAAAACAGTCCGAAATATTCCTTTATTTTCCTGTTCGTAAAACTTAACACATAGCGTCTTGATATATCTGAAAATCATTGAAACCATCGAATTAGACTATATGAAGCCTTTATCTTATTTCGATAATTTCTATCATCATCTCTTTGACGATGCAAAAGGTAATGAAATTTTCATTCCTACAAAATATCACGCCATTTCTTCACATTGTTTTCTAATATTGCGTTAAATTGTAGTTTTGAACAAATAATCCCAATATATAAACGCTCCGCAACTGAGCCACGCATTCAGCCTAGCTCATACTGTTTGGAGATGTTTCATCCGTTGTTCCAATGCCGTTGTGCACAAGTCATATTAATACAAAACACGACAATCATTATTTTTTGGTGACAAGCCTCATTACAGAAACTATTAATAATTAAACTTCACCTTGCCATGAATGTCAGCTGCCGATGAGCCCACATAAATAGTGAACGCGCCGCGTTCAGCTACCCATTCATGCCTCTCCTCGTCAAAATATTTCAAATCATCGTCGTCAATGGTATAAGAGACCAATTTGGTTTCTCCAGGTTCAAGCTCAACTTTTTCGAAATGTTTAAGTTCCTTTACCGGGCGGATTACCGAAGCCTTGTCGTCACCAACATAGAATTGCACAACTTCCTGTCCTGCGACATTTCCGCTGTTACGTACCGGCACCGTTACCGTGCGCCCGCTAATCGTTGGTTTACCGTAGCTGAATGTAGTATAACTCAAACCGAAGCCAAAGGGAAAGCGCACTTTCGTTTTAAAATAGTCAAACCAGCGATAGCCTAAAAGGATGTCTTCGCCATATATTTCTGTTTCATTCTTCTTTGTTCCGTCTCCCGGTACAGTACAGAAATCTATACCTTTCCAACCCTCAACGGCAGCTTTCAGCAACCGGGCGGAATTCAGCGGCTTTCCCTCTTCACCGCCAAAAGGTTGCGGCAGCTTGTCGGGCGACACTCCGGGATAACCTACGGCACCCATTTTGTGGGCAGGATAGTCATTGAGTTTGTAAGCGAATGAAAACGGAAGTTTTCCGGATGGACACACGTCTCCGGAAATAATATCAGCCAAAGCATGTCCGGCCTCGCTTCCGAGATACCACGACTGCACCAGAGCCTGCGCCTTGTCGAGCCAAGGCATATCGTATGCGTTTCCGCTCACAATCACCAATACCGTGTTGCTGTTGGCGGCAAGCAGTTCGGTTATAAGCCGGTCTTGTCCGAAAGGAAGTTGGTAAGATTCGCGGTCACCGCCCTCGCAGTCTTGATTATGATTTTTATTCAGCCCACCGATATAGATGACATAATCGGCCGTTTTTGCTTTTTCAACGGCTTCATTGCGGAGCGAATCATAAAGGGATTGCGACAAAGCATCTACTTTACCATACATCGCGCGTCCTGAAACATAGCCTTTCACATATTCTATGGTACATTTGTATCCGAACCGCTCCTTAATGCCACGCAGTGGCGACACTTCATCGCGAGGCTTTAGTTCGCTTGAGCCTCCGCCCGCACATAAGCTGCGGGTTGCATTTTCGCCCACCACTAAAATTTTCATATTGTCTTTAAGATCAAGAGGAAGAATACCATTGTTTTTCAACAGTACTATGCCTTCCTGAGCTATCTTACGCGCAGCAGCGACGTGTTCGGGGGAATTCATTGAACCAAAGCCGTGATTGCCGGACATGGCCGTGCGCACTATAAGGCGGAGCATGCGCCTTGCCTTGTCATTGACAACAGAGTCAGGAACCTCGCCTCTGCGGCATTTCTCAAGATAGGCCCTTCCGAGATAGTAGTCATCATACGAATTTATAGGTGCTTCTGCAGAAAGACCGTCAGTGAAGCTGCCCATTTCAAGGTCAAGGCCGTTAAAAATGGCCTCATCCGTGTTATGTGCGGCCCCCCAGTCAGTAATCACGGCTCCGTCAAATCCCCACTCTTTCTTCAGAATATCGTTAATCAAACGGGCGTTATGAGTCGCATGTTGATTAAGATATTGATTGTAACTGCCCATTACGCTCCATGCGCCTCCTTCGACTACAGCCGCATGGAATGGGCGCAGATAAAGTTCATACAAGGCGCGGTCGGAAACCCGCACGTCCACGTGGTCGCGGAATGTTTCCTGTTCGTTAAGCGCGTAGTGTTTCAGACAGCATGCCACGCCATTAGATTGAAGCCCTTGAATATAAGGTACGCACATCCGCGAAACAAGATACGGATCCTCTCCCATATATTCAAAGTTGCGACCATTAAGTGGCGTGCGGTACAGATTGACGCCGGGGCCCAGCAAAACATTCTTTTTGCGATAACGGGCCTCTTCACCTACCATTCGTCCATAAAGGTAAGCCAGCTCCGGTTGCCATGTGGCAGCAAGGCAGGTCAGGGCGGGAAAAGCCGTACACGAATCATTGGTCCATCCGGCATGGTCCCAGCTATTCCAGCATATTTCCATCCTGACACCATGAGGCCCGTCGCTGCAATAAAGTTCAGGGACGCCTAAACGCGCCACACCCGGACTTGAGAATTTTGATTGTGCATAACTCAGGCGAATTTTCTCTTCAAGGGTCATCTTGTTCAAAAGCGTTTCCACCATTGACTCAATATCATCGTTGTCGGCAGCACTTAAGGTCAGCGCACCAAACATAAAAAAAAGGAAAAGAATTTTTTTCATGATTTTCAATTTGTTGTCAACATAAGCCAGAAAAGCAAGCCGTTGCACTTTATAATTGGCAACGGCTTGTATTCACACATAGAATATGACAAATCTAAAATAACGTGATGTTACTCTTTAGTAATCTTTGTAATCGTGTAGCCGTCGCCAACAAAAATGGCTCCATCCTGTTCGTTCATGAGCTCTATAGAGTAGTCGGTAAGCGCAAACTCCAGAACCATAGATCCACTAATCGCAATATCACCACGCTCGGGATCACCTTTTCCTGTAAGGATATTGTTCCACCAGGCGGTAGTCATGGTGCCCTGTCCCTCACCGGTAACATACGCACGGACTATATCGCCGCTCTTTACCAAATCTTTAAACTGCGTCTGGAGAAGAGTGAACGGTGTATCCCATGTTACATTGAACGAGCCTTCCCAAAGCGTTTCTTCCGAGACAGGAAGTTCTTCGCAGACTTCAATCTTATCGCCGCCATAAACATTGCCATCGCTATCAGTAAGAGTTATGCGGTATGTGCCGAGAGCAAGGTCGCTTGGTACAGTGTATTCCACATAGTCATAGCCGTTATTGGGAACGAAAGTAGCAGCCGCTTCCTTGTCACCGATGGTTATTTTCACTACTTTGCCCATATTGGTGCCATGTAATTTCGCCGTCATGCCCGGAACAACCTTACGGTCGCTTGTGGCGTCACTGGGAGTCGGGTCGCCGTCTAGCGCCAAAACGACAAGTTTGCCCGTTCGGGACGTTTGTTTCCCCTTTGTCGTGGTAGCGACAATCTTCAAGATATATTCTCCAGCCAAAAGCGGTGATAGTTGTATTTTAGTGCCTTCACAGACTTTCTCGTCGTCGATGAGCCACTCTACAGTGGTGTAGAGGGCAGGGGTCACTACGGCTGAATCAACCAATTCCGCATCGCGTGAAATGGTCTTGTAAACGGCCGGTTCACCGTTTTCCCAATCGCCGAACCACGGAAGGAGTATTTGCGGAAAATCATCCTCGGTGGCCGTGATGAACCCTTCGTTGTCTTCAGAGCAGGAGCAAAACATTCCCATGGAGAGGACAACCATTGCCGTTACCAATTTATATAATGTCTTTTTCATTTTCATTCAATCTGTTAATCTGTTATTCTATTGATTCACTAAACTTTTCAATGTCCATGAAATTCTGTTCGTTGACATCCCACCATACACGGTGGTGCCAATCGTCTGTTCCACCCAAACGGTCCACCGCTTCCTCGTAATTTACGCTGTTGTACCTGGCCTCAAGCAGCGGATAGCGCAGGCGTACAGGCGTTTGCATGTTAGGGTCTTCGTGAGGGAAGTCGCCGCGGACAGGAAGCAAGGTGCGGTCGGCCAGCGCAGGATAGTCTGAACGGCGGAGGTTAGCCCAGCCTTCGTTGGGGTTTGTAAGATGGAGAATCCATGCCTGGGTGTTGATTGACTCGCGGGGATTGTCGCCCAACGGGTTTTCCGCAATGTATTCATTTATCTCTTCGTCGGAGATTTTTGAGACAATATCGTAGTAGTTGTTAAGCATCTGCATTGATGCACGAATGCCGGCTTCATAATGACTTTCTGCGTCGCCCGGGACATTCCAGCCTTTTGAAGCGGCTTCGGCAAGTAGGAATTCAACTTCGGCATAGGTTATGAGTATGCCGGGACAGTCGGCATTGCAGAAAGCGACAGCTATGGTAGGCCTAATCATACGGGCCGGATAGTTGTTCTTGTCATATCCTTTGTCAGGATAAAGCGTTGCAAGTGAATCCAAGGTGGGAATGTCGCTATTTGCAGGGGCACTCACCCACTCGCTCCACCAGGCGTCGCCTACATTGCACGGAACGATACCTTCACCGCCGCGCTCGCCCCAAGCCAGCACCTCGTCGGTAACGTCAAAGTTGCCTGACGTATCGGTCTGGCTGCGTGTGGTGTGGATATAGCACCGGGCGATGCGGTAAAGACGCGGGTCGTGCATCTTTTTCATATAATCAAATAAGGTGGAGCTGACAAACGAAGGCGACTGCGGGTCTTGCCCGTATATCATCTCGCTAAGTGCGTTGGCCCTGAAATCAAGGTCGGCGGCGCCGTCATAAAGCGTGAAGGGAGCGTCGATGTATTTTATGTAAGCATCTTCGTCGGCCGATGAGATAATACCGCCGTCGGCATTTAATGCAGACTCAAATTCGGTACGTGCTCTTTCCGGAGCGACATCGGAAATACGCATTGCATAACGCAGGCGAAGAGTGTTTGCATATCTCTTCCACGCTTCAGGGTCGCTGTTTAACGAAGTGACATCGCCCGAAATGATGTCGGTGCCCGTGCCGAGCTGCGCGGCACACGCTTTCAGCTCAGAGAAAATGAAGTCGTAGACTTCTTCCTGCGTGTCATACTTCGGTGTGGCATTGCCGTTGATGAACGACATTCCGGCCTCTGTGCAAGGAATGTCGCCATAGATGTCAGAGAGTACGGCCATCATGTAAGCACGGTGGATGCGCAGCGCGGCATTGGTGTTCGGCATATCTCCAGTGCGATGGATGGCATCTACAAGGTTCTTTATGCTTATCTGATAATAACGGTTCCACGGATAAGCCATTTCCGAATCTTTCGGATAAACCGCTCCGGCATAGTTGGAAACATTCCATCCTCCGGCATAATACTGCGTAAAGCCGGTGATGTAACTGCGGTAAGTGTCCATCAGTGAAAAGTCTCCGTATGTCTGCAGCAGGGCAGTGGTGAGCTGCGCGTTCGGGTCGATGGTTTCCGCCTTCGAGTCGTCGGTATTCACATCCTCCATGTAGGAGTCGGAGCAAGAAGAGAGCCCAGCGCCAAACGTCAGAAGCATCATTAGCGATGCTATGTTAAAAATATGTTTTTTCATAATCACAATGTCTATTAGAATTTCACATTTACATTAAAACCGTAGCTACGGCGTGACGGAAGCGAACCGTACTCAAGCCCCATGCCTGATGTGTTATAGTTAGAGTCAGGATCGATGTTCGGGATGTTCTTCCATACGATGAACGGGTTACGAGCCACAAACGAAACAGAGAGCGACTTTACAAACTTGCCCAACATCTTTTCAGGGAAAGTGTATCCGAACGTGATTTCGCGGCACTTGATGTAAGAATTGTCGTAGATGAACAATGCAGGAGCCTTTTCGGCAACGCTCTTCCAATAGTTCTGCGGGTTCACGGGGTATGTGTTCTTGCTGTATGTTCCATCGCCGTTGTCTATCACGCCGTCTACAATAAGTCCCTCACACTTGCCGGCTGCACGCCACTCTGCCTCTGTCATGCCGGCAGCCTTACGGGCCTCTTCCGAGCGGTACCACTCTTCACGTCCTGCGAGCGTGCCCTTGGCCTTGCCCGTGAGGTAGGCTGAACGCATCGAGAATGAATAGAGATCAGCTCCCATTTTCACATCGAATGCAGCAGTAAGATGGAAGTTCTTGTAAGTGAACGTAGAGTAAAAACCACCGGTCCAGTCCCAAGTGGAGTTGCCGAGGGTCTTAAGATTTTCGTCATAAAGGGGAAGACCCGTATTCTTGTCTATGAGGATGTCACCATTCTCATTGCGCTTGAAATCTGTACCGAGAATAGAGCCGTAGTTCTTTCCTACCTCAGCACCCACCGAGACACCGGCCCAGCTCGCATCAGCCAACTGAAGATAATCCATGCCTTCTACAAGTCCGAGGACCTTGTTCGAGTTCTTTGAGAAGTTGATACCTGCGTCCCAAGCAAAATCCTTGATTTGGAGCACACGGCCGTTGACTGCCAACTCGATACCCTTGTTCTGTATCTTTCCGGCATTGACAAGACGGCTGGCATACCCGGAAGCCGAAGACGAAGCAAGTGCTATAATCTGATCCTTTGAAATCTGGTTATAGTATGTAAAGTCAATTCCCAAGCGCCCGTTGAAGAACTTGAGCTCAAGACCGAGTTCGTAAGAGCTGGTCATTGTCGGCTTAAGGTTGCTGTTCGGCTCAGTGTTGTTGTTTATCATGCCTATGGTGTAACCCGGGTATTTGTATTTACCTGTCGAATAGATCAGGCCGAGCTGGTACGGGTCAGTGTCAGAACCTACTTTCGCCCATGAGGCGCGGACCTTACCAAAACTTAAGATATTCCGTTTCTTCAGGAAGTTTGAGAATATGACGCTACCTGATACAGAAGGATAAATATACGTGTTGTTTGCTGCCGGAAGCGTTGATGAACGGTCGCCACGGACAGTCCCCTCAAGGTAGTATGTCGAGAGATAGCCAAGGCTTGCACTTGCATACAGAGAATTTATCTGCTTCTTGTAAGTGCTCGGTTGCACATTCTGCTCTGCATAATTTATAATTGAAACCACACCGTCCATTTGCTGGTCAGTGCCGGTAATGACGGTTGTCTTGTTGTCTACCTTAAATATGTTTCCACCCACAGTGGCATTGAAGTCGAAGTTACCCCAGTTGTTGTTATAGAGGGCGAGGAGCTCAGCATTCAGTGTACGGTTATTGAAAATCGAATTGGTGAGCTTACCGGGAAGGACGCCTGGAGTAGAGCGGGCGATGAACTCATCGAAGTTCATGTTGTTGATGTCCGTACCAAGCGTTCCCTGGATTTTCAAGTGCTTGTTCACATTATAAATGGCTTTCACTGTAAAACGGAACACATCCTTCGCTGACGTGTTGTTGTTCTTGTAGAGGTCCCAGTACGGGTTTATGTTATACTGGTCGTTACCATTCCAGTTGGCATAAGTGCCGTCTGCATTCTGGTAGTTCTTAAGCCATTCAACGTTATATGTGCCAGCCAGGGTCATGAGGTTCTTGCCCACGTTGCTTTGTGAGTTGGAGAGTGCGGGACGGTTCTTCACGTTCTCACGCACATAGTTGGCCGTAAAGTCGAAATCTACAGGGCCTACGGAGGTTGTAACGCGCAGGTTGAAATTGTCACGGCTCATGTGTGAGTTGGGAAGGATGTCCTTGTTACGCATATCGGTAAAAGAGAAGCGGATACCCGTCTTGCCTGTGTTGACACTCAATATTGCCGAATTCTGGGCCGTAAGACCTGTACGGAAGAATGAGGATGTGTTGTTCGGATACATGAGGAACGGACGCACAGAGCCGTCAAAATACGTCTTGTCTATCATGTCGGCCTTCACGCCCCAGCTCGAGTTTGTGCCTGACGAGGCATCAAGCTGGTACTGTCCGTTATCTCCCATACCGTATATCTCCTGCACGTCGTTCCACTTTGCGAGCTGAGTGTCGATAGTCAGCGAGCCGTTATACTCAACAGAGATCTTCTCCTTGTCCGCCTTTTTAGTTGTGATGAGGATTACACCATGCGACGCACGTGAACCGTAAAGGGCTGAAGCGGCCGGGCCTTTAAGCACGGTCATCGTCTCTATATCGTCAGGGTTGATGGCAGATATACCGTCACCAAGGTCGTAACCTCCCTGCTCGCCGGCACTTCCAAAGTTGGTATTGTCCAAGGGTACGCCGTCAATTACGTAAAGAGGCTGGTTGTTGCCCGTCAGTTCGGTCGTACCGCGGAGCATGACTCTCGTTGAACCGGCAGCGCCACCGGCCGTATTGGTGACAACAAGACCGGCAACCTTGCCGGCGAGCGAGTTCATGACATTGGTCTCCTTTGCTTTGGTCAGTTCGGCACCTTTTATTTCTGACAGTCCATAGCCGAGAGCCTTGCGGTCACGCTTTATGCCAAGTGCGGTAACAACCACTTCGTCCAGCGTCTCCGAGTTTTGCTCAAGTTTGATTTTCAGACTGTTCTGAGCTTTCACACGTACGGATTTGTATCCTACGTAGGAAATCTCAAGCTCGTCACCGGCGTTGCACTGTAAGGTGAAGTTACCGTCAAGGTCAGAAATGACTCCCTTGGAGGTTCCAACCACCTTCACTGACACGCCGATTAAAGGTCCTGTCTCATCAGAGACATTTCCTTTTACTGTAATTCCTGTCGGGGCTGCCACTATGCCTGCGTCTGCACTTCTTGGCGCTGCTGGCATGAGCGCAGGCGCAATAAGGCTCGCCCCAAGCATACATAACACTAAGTTAGATCGTTTAATTACCATAATAATATTTAATTTTAGGATGTATTCTTTTTATCCGTTGACGGAATAATTTGTGCCTCTTAATTGCAAGAGCTTACGATATGTCGCATTTCCGCAGTTTTTACTTACGGTTTTTGTATGCTTCCGACACTTCTGCAAGAAGTATCTTTTCATAGCGTGAATGACAGCCTTTTGAAAGGCGAAAAGCCATGTTTTGCAAGCTGAAAGAACACTGTTTAAAACCGTAACATTCACCGTAACGCTCAAAATAACTCCGCTAACGCGTGTCTTTTATTGTTCACATGGGTTTTGCACTCTCTGCAATCCCTTCTTTAATGCCTTTGATTATCCAGTCTGCTTTTATCTCCATGTTTTTATTACGGTCAAAGATGCCGAACATGTCAGCGCCGTTGCCGAACCGGTTGTTGTCCCAGATGAAAGTTGAAAATCCGCGTTTGCGCGCCTCTGACACCAATGTCTTGCAGTAATAAGTCATATTCTCGTGCATACGGTCGGCTTCGGAACCTTTGTAATGGTCGGTGAGGCCCCATTCTCCAATCACAATGCCCAATCCTTTCGCGCCCCATTCGCTCGCAAGTTTGTCGAAGTAATCAGTCATGGTCGTCTCATCGCTCTGTGCCGCTTTTCCATACTGCTTGTACGGCTTGCCCCAGTAGTAACATTCGCCGCTGCCGGCATATTCCCACGGATTGTAATAATGCAGCTCCACGCTCATGTAATCATTACCGTTGCCTTCAATGTCTTTAGGGATTACGAAGTCGCCGTTGTACAGGCCGAAATCGGCATTGCACACATACGTCTGCACAATCAGGTGGCGTTTCGTGTTGTTTCCGCCTGTGGCCCGCACAATGTCGATGAATGTCTGGTTGTAGGCATTCTGCACATCAAGGTTCTCAGCGGTAGGCTTTCCCCAGTTGTCAGGCACATGAACCTCGTTGGTGCCTGCAAAAGCCACGCGGTAATCATATTTGCCAAGCTCATTGGCAATGTTCATCCACAGCAAAGCCAGCTTCCGGCAGTTTTCTTCCTTGTCCGCATAAAAGGGACGACTCTCAAGCCATTTCTCGTGGTGTACGTTGACGATGACTTTCATGTCATATTCCAGACACCAGTCTATCACCTCCTTTATTCTGTCCATCCACGTCTTGCTGATGCTCATGGCCGCAGGGTTGGTAATGTGGCATTGCCATCTCACAGGTATGCGTATGGCATTGAATCCGGCATCGTGCACGGCCTTGATAGTTTTCTTTGTCACTACGGGGTTCCCCCATGCCGTTTCAGCATTGTCGGCACCGTCGGGTTCGCCGATGGCCACAGACTCACCGTCCTGCCCCGGGGCAGAACATTCAAACTGGTTGCCAAGGTTCCATCCGGCAGTAACTTCGCTATTCCATTGCCGGGCTGTCATTTGGGCGTGACACAGTATTGCAGTAAACATCAGTGTCATCAGCCAACTAATCCTTAAATTCGTTTTCATGATGATGATTTTAATTTTATTTTCAAATATGTTGCAAAACAAGTAAAAATTTCACAAGAGAAGGTACATTACCTATTTATAAAGGTTTGATGAATGTCTTTCGTCTGGAAACAAACCCTATTCCGCGAGGAATAAAACCTCCGCTCCTATATTTGCAGATGTTATTTGCCATAATGATAATTTATTTTAAACAGTTTGTCATTGCTTTCCCGGAGTTGAGCTCTTGAACTCCTCAATACGCTTGGTGGTAAGCGGATACAGCACCATCAGGCCCACTATCAGCAGCGCGATGAATGCCGGAATGTAGCTCATCGTCAGTTTCATGCCGAAGATGGCGTCAGGTGTCTGTGTGGCGGCATTAGGCTGAAGACCGAAAAAGCTGAACAAAAGCAGCACGGCCGAACCGGCGATGGCACCCCCGAACTTCTGGGCCATTGAGCCGGAAGAGAAAATAAGGGCGGTAGAAGCCGTGCCGTGTTTGTAGTAAGAATAGTCGGCCACATCGGCGTACATGCTCCATACCAGCGGACTGACCACTCCGGTGAAGATGCTGATAAGCACCTGAAGCAACAATATGCAAATAAATCCTTCGTTGCTTAGCGGCATATAGAAGAACAGAATGCTGAGTGCGCCCATTGCCACGGCAGAGACTATGAACGTGGTTTTCTTGCCCAGCCGCTTGCTCAAAGGCATGGCGCACACCACCCCTATCATGTTGCATACTTCGCCGATGGCAAGAAATACGCCTGCAAAGAAAATGAATGAGAAGAAACCAAAGTCCACGATATTGTCATCCCCAATGTAATATTTGAAGTAATAGGCCACCGTAGCGCCACGCACCGTGTTGAACAGGTTAGTGCAGAGGGCTGTGCAGGTAATCATCCACCAAGGGAAATTCCTCACCAAAGAGCGAAAATCGTTCATCAGCTTGTCTCCCTTGACACCCTTTACGTGCTCTCGGGTCAACAGGAAACTGCCGATGAATAGCAGGAAGCACACCGAGGCGATGACAATCATTGCGCCCTGCCAGGCGCCAGCCAGGCCTCCGACAGAGAGAAAAGACAGATTATTGTCGGAAAATAACTTGCACAATGGTTCCCAAGCATACAGGGCAATGAACGAGCCGCCATAGGCGAAGAACATGCGGTAGCTTGAAAACACGGTCTTCTCGTAGCTGTCGGATGTCAACACGCCAAGCATCGAGGCGTAAGGCACATTAATGCAGGTGTAGACCGTCATCATCAGAATGTATGTGATGTAAGCATAGATGAGGCGTCCATGCTCGTCAAAATCGGGTGTGGTGAACAACAATACCCCACATATAGCAAAGGGCAGCGAGAACCACAATAGGTAAGGACGGTACTTGCCCCATCGGGTGTTGGTACGGTCACAAATTATACCCATCATAGGGTCGGACACAGCGTCCCATACACGCGTCACAAACATCAGAGTGGCGGTATGGGTGAGTGACAGGTTGAATATATCACTGTAAAAAATGGGAAGATAATAAGAAAATATCTTCCAGAACATGGAAGACGCCATGTCTCCCATGCCATATCCTATCTTTTCAATCAGTCTGGCCATTATAAGCAGATTTCTATGAACTTCGTTTTTTACTTTACATCTCCACCACTACAACATGCTTGCCCGGAAGAGCCTTCACTACGTTGCCTTCAACGGGCTTTCCGTCAACAGTGAGCCGGCTTACGCCTTTCTGCTTGCCGTTAGGGTTCTTCACGGTGATGGTAAACTCGCTGTTACGCAGTTTGCGCCTTACGGTGTACTCCTTCATCGTCTTAGGCAGGCAGGGGTCTATCTCCAGTCCGTCATAGGTAGGGCGTATGCCAAGTATATACTGGGTAATGGCGAGCCAGTTCCATGCGGCTGTACCCGTGAGCCACGAGTTTTTACCCTCTCCCGGACGTGCGGCATCCTTGCCTGCCACCATCTGGCAATAGACGTACGGTTCTACCTTGTGAAGCGTCTGGTCCTTTATCCACGCCGGGCATATCTTAGTGTAGTGTTCCCAAGCGTCATCGCCGCGCCCGGCCACAGTCTCGCCGATTATAACCCACGGGTTGTTGTGGCAGAAGATGCCGGCATTCTCCTTGTAACCTGCCGGGTATGACGAGATTTCGCCCATCTCTACGTGATAAGTTGTGAAGGCCGGGTTGTTGAGCACCATGCCGTGTTCGCTGTCAAGGTAACGCTTGCAGGAGTCAAGGGCCTTGCTTACCATGCCTTCTTCCATTCCTATGCCGGCCATAGTGCAGAAACCTTGCGACTCGATGAAAATCTTGCCTTCCTCGTTTTCATGGGAACCAATCTTGTTGCCGTAGAAGTCATAGGCACGGAGATACCACTCTCCATCCCATCCGTACTTCTTTACGGCCTCAACCATATCATCGACGCAGCCTGTCGCGCGTTTAGCCTCAACCTCCAGACCACGGGCACTGCACAACTCGGCATACTGACGACCGCAGAAGACAAACAGCCCCGCTATCATAAGCGACTCCGCCTTTGATCCCTCGGAAACGTTCTCTGTGGTTTGGAACGACTCGTTCGGATTCCAGGAAAAGCAGTTGAGGTTGAGACAGTCGTTCCAGTCTGCACGACCGATAAGAGGCAACTTATGAGGCCCGAGATTCTCCACCACATGGTTGAACGAAATGCGAAGATGCTCCATGAGCGGCACTTCTGAACCCGGTTTGTTGTCCCAAGGCACTTTCTCGTCCAAGATGCTGAAATCTCCCGTCTCCTTGACGTATGCCACCGTGCCAAAGATAAGCCACATGGGGTCATCATTGAATCCGCCGCCGATGTCGTTGTTGCCACGCTTGGTGAGGGGCTGGTATTGGTGATAGCAGCCGCCGTCTGGGAATTGCGTCGAGGCGATGTCTATTATGCGCTGGCGGGCGCGCTCCGGCACTTGGTGAACAAAGCCCACAAGGTCTTGGTTGGAGTCGCGGAATCCCATCCCACGGCCAATGCCGCTCTCGAAGAAACTGGCTGAGCGTGAGAAGTTGAACGTAATCATGCACTGGTACTGGTTCCAGATGTTCACCATGCGGTCAAGACGGTCGTCGCCCGTAGAAACCTGGAATTTGTCGAGCAGTCCGTTCCACATGGCGTGCAGTTCGTCAAAAGCCTTGTCCACAGCCTCAACTGTGCTGAATCTTTCGATTGTTGCGTGAGCCTTTTCCTTATTCACGATGGTGCGATCGAGGGCGCTAAGCGAAGTGATGAGCGTAGGGTCGGCGTGTGGGTCGGCGTATTTCTCTTCTTGTGCATTTTCGACATAGCCAAGCAGGAAGATAAGGTCTCTCTGTTCGCCCGGCATAAGGCTTACCTCTATATAATGTGAAGCTATCGGACTCCAACCGTGTGCCACGGAACCGGACGGCTTGCCAGCCATGACGCACTGGGGATTGGCCAGTTCATTGTAAAGGCCGACAAACGACTCACGGTCGGTATCGAAACCGTCGGCCCGTGCATTTGCCAAGGCGTAATAAGCATAGTGGTTACGGCGCTCCTTGTACTCCGTTTTATGGTAAATGACCGTAGAGGATTCTCCCTGCTCTATCTCCACCTCACCAGTGCTCAGGTTGCGCTGGAAGTTCTCCATGTCGGTGGCTGCGTTCCACAGACACCACTCGGCAAACGAAAAGAGTTTCACGGTCTTCTTCGTGTCAGTGGTGTTGCGGATGGTCACCTTCTGCACTTCGGCCCATGTGTTCAATGGCACGAAGGAAAGCTCCGAGACCTCTATGCCGTTCTTGCTTCCCGTTATGCGGGTGTAGTTCAGCCCATGGCGGCACTCATAACTGTCGAGTGGGGTCTTGCACGGCTTCCAGCCGGGACTCCACACAACGTCTCCGTCCTTAATATAAAAGTATCGGCCGCCGTTGTCCATCGGTACGTCATTGTAGCGGTAGCGCGTGATGCGGCGGAATTTGGCATCCTTATAGAAAGAGTAACCTCCCGCCGTATTGGATATGAGGCTGAAGAAATCCTCATTGCCCAGGTAGTTAATCCAGGGGAATGGAGTTGCCGGGTCGGTGATTACATATTCACGGTTTTTGTCGTCGAAATGTCCGTATGTCTTTTTCATTGTTCTGTTTTGTAAGAAAGTTGGTTAAGTTATTTCTTTTTTCCCGTCAGGAGTTCCACAAGCGGGCGGTCCTTGAACGATTGGGTTTTCTGGTCCCAGAAGCCGAAGTCGTTGTCGTAACACCATGATGCCCATGCAATGTTGTACTTGTCGAACACCCACAGCATATCTTTTGTCCACTTATAAGCCAGCTCACGGTCAACCGGTTCATAGACGCCCCATTCTCCGCAATAGAGCTGCACGCCGTATTTTTTTGCCACGGCTATGGCGTCACGGAAGTCCTGGGCTATGCGCTCGCGGTTCCATACGCCGGTGTATTTTTTCAGTACGGGCTTCAGGCTGTCAGGAGCGGCGTCATAATCGGCCTGCGAGATGAGGCGTCCCGGATAAGTGAGCTTGCCTCGGTAGCCGCCTACCGGCGTCCATGGCGCGCCATAGTGTGTAAGTGCCTGCGGCTCATAATAATGGAACGAGAGAACGATGTTCTTGTCTCCCTCGGGTATGCGCAGGTACTTGAATGTCCACGTGGCCTGCCACATGTTTGAGCCGATGACCAGCGTGCGCTGCGGCTCACGCTCTCTGAGAGCTTTATGTGCCTTGAAAATCAGCTTGTTCCACTGCTCATGCTCATCGGCCACCGGCTCGTTCATCAGCTCGTAGGCCACGGAGTCAACGCTGTAAGCCTTGAGCGCGTCGGACAACTGGTACCACATATTTATAAGATCCTGCTGGGCCTTGTCTGACGTGAAGAGTACGTTGGTTCTGCCCTCGTTGACAGCATTGAAATCATGAGATCGGATGATGTGCATGTCCACTATGGTACGCAAGTGGTGCTTCCCGGCCCAATTCAGGGCTTGCGTGAGCAGTTGCCACGCTTCGGGCAGCTTGTTGCCCTGCTCGTCCCAGAACTGCTCCTCGTCGATTGGAATGCGCACAAAGTCGAATCCGAGTTCCTCAAGGCGTGCAAAATCCTCTTCCTTGATGTGCTGGCGGCGTGCCTCTCCGCGCTCGGGAGTTTGCGAGAGCCAGTGGCTGATGTTTGTACCGCGTTTAATGGTAAAGTTGTTTACAGTCTGCGCAGTCGAGGCAATAGAAGAAAATGCCATAGCCAGGACTGCGGCTGCGAGAATTATTGTCTTTCGCATAATTATAATTGTTTGGTTCATAAAATTCCATTATTCTGTTCCAGCCCTGTCCTGCCGCGGAAGGGTTGCTGATGCGGCTTTGCCGTCTGGCGGACTGCCGTGCCGGGCGTGGCACGACGTTACGGCAAACACCAGCGGCGACAGCCGGTAAAGCCTCAAAATTTGTTTTCTTATTTAATCAGCTGTTTTAGATATGTTGCAAAGTAAGTAAAATGTTACATAAAAGCGGGTTCGCTATCTCTTGATAAAAGTTAAATAGGTGTTTTTCGTCAGAAAACAAACCTTATTTCACGAGAAATCAAACCTTTTCCCGCAAGAGACAGGGCAATGCGGTTGTTGAATTTAAGAGATGTCAGCGTTCCGCCCATGCTTGCATACATACTGATGAAAGGCGTTTCAAATATCCTTTGATTGTCCGTATGTTAACGTGCGAGTTGTAAAAGATGCCGTATTACGCCATGAAAGGGCACCTGTTAGAGCGCAATACGTATCGTTTTGTGCCCTGAAAAGGCACAAAACGGAAAGCCAGAGAGATTAGTCGCTGTAAGCGTATGGCTATATGGGCGGGTGGGCAAGTATCCGCCTTTTAATCAAAAAATGTTTTACTTATATTTTGACGGAGAGACACCGAAATATTTTTTGAACGCAGTGCTGAAATACTTGGCGTTGTCGAAACCAACTTCATCGGCTACTTTACTGACGTAGTGTCCAGAGCGCAGCAAGACTGCGGCACGCTCAAGACGCACTATACGGATAAATTCCTGAGGTGATTTGCCAGTGTATGACTTCAGCTTCACATAAAACATCGTGCGGCTCATCGCCATTTCCTTGCACAAGCGGTCAATAGTGAAGCCTGAATCAGAGATGTTGTCGAGAATAAGTTTTGTCACAATGTCAACGAAAGCCGTATTTTCTTTCTCGGCAGTTGCGGCGGCGTCGTCTTTGTTTCCGTCAAGTTGCAGCTCCTTATTTGCAGAAATAAGCTGCACGGCCTTATCTTGTTTTTGCTCAGGCAGTGAAGCCTGCAAATCTTTTTCATTGCCGCTGCCCACAGAGTTTACCACAAGGCGCATATACCGGGTGTGCAGGCCGTATGTCCATAAAGCCCCGTAGAACAGCAATGCGATTAAAGCGATGTAGACACACCACATCCACCACGAATTCCACCAAGGCCTGCCGATAATGATTGTAAGCTTCTGTTCATCAAGTACAATGCGGTTGGCTTTGCTTACCGCGCGGACAGTAAGAGGGTGTGTGCCAGGCTCAAGATTGACGAACCTGATGTATTGCTGTGTCGAGAGCTGGCTCCAACTGCCATCCCCGACCTTGTATTGATAAGCAATATCAAATTGGTAGCGCAAGTTTATGCTTTCAATATACAACTCAAATGTACGCTGTTGGTATGACAGTTTCAGTTTCCTTTCACCCAACATTTTGGCCACTTGCCCGTTGAACTCTACAGAATCATCATTGCAACTAATTCCCTTGAAACGCAATTTGGCCGTGTAATTGTGTTCCAGCACGTAGTGCGGGTCTATGACGACAGCACCTTCTACGCTCCCGAAAAGGAGTTTTCCGTCTTGTAAATTGAAGGCTGCGTCCTGTGAATACTCGCGTTGGGCTCCATAATGATAGTTTACTGAAATGATTTTGTCAAGACTGCCAGGGTATGCGAACGACAATCCCCTGTCAGTAGCGAACCACAGGCGTCCGAGTTCGTCTTGCGTGACGCTTGTGACGACGTTTGAAGGCAGGCCGTTTTTCATGGTAAACTGCCGGCATTTCCCCGTGCGGAGGTCATACACATACAGTCCTCCGCCATTAGTGGCGATATTTATGTAGCGTTCATCATAAATAAAGAGGTCAAGCACATAACGGTTAACTTGGTCGGTTGATGACGGGGAATAAGGCAGTTCCTTTACCGTTTTCTGACCCGGAGTCACAATAAAGAGCCCGTTTATTGTACCCGCCGCTATACGGCCGTCGGGCAAGAGGGCAAGAGACTCCACGTTTTCCACAGGGTAATATAGAAATTTTCCTTGTACTACTTCAACAAGTCGTGTATCTTGGCAACCAATCCAAAGATGGCCATTCCTGTCAAACAACAAATCCTGGATATGGCTGTCTTCCAGAACGTCAGTACCATACAACTCCCTTACCTCTCCGTTGGTGCTGATTTCACACACGCCGTTGCCATAAGTTGCAGCCAAAAAACCTCCGCCGTCCTGCTTGGGACACAACGAAAGCACTACGATGTTCCGCGCAATATGACGCCACTCACCTGTGATGGTGTTTAATACACTGATACCGCCGTCAGTACCCATCGCCAAAGTCGATGGTGACAGCTGTGCCACACAGTTGACATGGTCGTTAACCAATGTCGGCTTATTCGGCTGATGCATATAAACGGTAACGGCGTTACCGACGGGCCGCGCAATGTCTATGCCTCCCGAATAAGAACCTATGAATATGTCTTTCCAGGCATCAACAAGCACTGCGTAAATGCCATTGCCGTGAAGCACGCCATGCTCTCCCTCATTGGCATTGAACAGCAGTGAGGCTTTATTTTTAGCTGAGGGTAAGCGTGAAGCCTGATACACGCCGAAGCCGTCAACCCCCACCAGCATCGTATTACTGTCATAGCCGACAATGCTGCGAACGGGATGATGAGGTATTCCGTCCATTGATGTACACACACCTTTTCCGTCTGCAATTATAAGCCCCTGCTCGTATGTGCCAAGCCAAAGTTGTTTGGTGTCCGCGTCATAGTGCCCACTTACGACGTCATACGGCAAATAAGAAATAAGAGCCTTGTGATTACGGCTCAATGACTTTACACCCTGACGTGTGCCAAAGAGCAAAATGCCTTTCGGCCCGCGGATGATGCAACTTGCATATATCTTTGAACCTACCGTGACAATCTTTCCATTGCGGAGCATATAAACGCCATCGCTCATTGCCAGCCAGTAAATGTCGCCGTCCTTATACACATCGTTGAGCTGGTTGTCATACTTGAAAAAGACAGCAACGTCAGCTACAACATCAAAATGGTTTTGCTCCGGATTATATTCATATATGCGTCCACCGGCATCAAACACTTGCAACACACTGTTGTCGGCCGATTGGACAAAACAGTAATACTCACCAGTATTACCCTCCAAATTAAAGTTCTCTATGCTGACCCCGTTGTATCGGGCCACAAAACTCTGTGTCGTCAACCACACGGCTCCATCCTCCGTCTGTTTAAGCGAATAGATGCGTTGGCTGTTTAATCCATCCGCCAAACCCAGATGAGAGAACGTGAAGTCGCTTACACGTAAAGCTGTCGCAATTACCGCTATCTGCGACATTATTATTATAAGGAGCGTTTTCGCGACCCAAAGTTCGCGCAAGCCTCTTAGATGCGGTTCATCATGAAAGACACAGTAATTCTCTTTTTTCATTTTTCATCCGAGATTAAATAACGTGAGTTCGATGAATTATAACTATTTGTAAATTTGGTGATTAGCGAAAATT
>ERZ773136.521-NODE-521-length-42788-cov-9.765451_pt1 | contig 42788 bp, 39 predicted proteins | sample MGYA00580855_ERZ773136 | MGnify/ENA primary metagenome ERZ773136 (study PRJEB29015, sample SAMEA2737860) | human gut metagenome | biome: human gut; feature: human-associated habitat; material: faeces | place: China | collected 2012 ... | reverse complement strand
CTTCGGTCAATCCAGTCTCCGTGCAGGTTGGGGCCTTTGCTGCATCGATTACTTCTGTGTGGCCCTTGGCGGGAATCTCTTCCTGCGCTTTGATAACCGTTCCGCAGACAGAGCAGCTGATGCCATCCGTCAGACCCGTTTCGGTGCAGGTCGCAGGCTTGCCCGCAACGGTCTTCTCAGTGTGGCCGGTCGCGGGGATTTCTTCCATACCGGAGAGAATCGCATCACAAACGGAGCACTTCGTACCGGCTGTATGACCAGCCTCGGTGCAGGTAGCGGGCTTTTCCGCAACTTCAACAGGGGTATGCCCGGTTGCATCGATGGCTTCGGTCTTGGTTGCATTGCAAACTGTGCAGGTGTAGGTCTTGACGCCGGCATTCTCACAGGTAGGAGAGGTCGTGATCTCGCCCTCATTCCAACTGTGGCCCTTGGCAGGAATCTCTTCCTGCGCTTTGATAACCGTTCCGCAGACGGAGCACTTCTCTCCATCCGTCAGACCAGCTTCCGTACAGGTTGCTGCCTTACCGGAAACCGTCTCTGCCTTATGGCCGGTTGCGGGAATCACTTCCTGCGCAACGAGAATCTCGTTGCAAACAGAGCAGTGCTTACCTTCGGTCAATCCAGTCTCCGTGCAGGTTGGGGCCTTTGCTGCATCGATTACTTCCGTGTGGCCAGTCGCGGGGATCACTTCGCCCTTCTTGATCTCCGTACCGCAGACGGAGCACACGGTATCGCCGGTGTAGCCGTCCTCGGTACAGGTAGCTGCTTTGGCATTACGAATTTCAGTAACCTCATGTGCGCAAGGCTTGCCGCCCCATGCGCCATAGGCATAAGTAATCGTATCGCCCGCCGTGGCATTCTCGGTTTCAGTATAAGTGCCGTTGGCATTGTGCAGCTTGGCAGCGGTGATGGGGATAGTCACCGCATTATTGCCATCTGCATTATATTGATAGGTTGCGGTTTCCGTACCGGGCATGCTCTGCTGCACATATTTGCCGGTTCCGTTGCTGCTGCAAATGTCAGCGCCGCCGTTGGTAGTGTAGATAGCACCGATAGCTGTTACACTGCCGTTCACATCCATCTTGGCATCGACTAAATCGTTGTTAGAACGGGTATATGCCTTGCCCGGTGCATATGCAACGGACTTAAACTTGCAGGGGCCCCAGACAAAGTTATCGGAATTCCATTCATCAGCATCGTAAACATAGACATTTTTATCGTTTGCAACCGTCAGGCCAGCGCCCTCGGCAATATTGACCTCAACGCCCGGCAGCAGCGCCGCCGTCTGGTTCACGGTCAGTTTGCTGCCCGAGGTCAAATCAACAGTCATATTGTTGGTAAATGGCAGAACATAGCTGCTGGAGCTGACGCTCATGCCTGCCAGCTTCAAATTCAGGCTGTTGACCTCCGCTACACCGTCTATTGTATAGATAATACGGTCGGTGGCACCGTCATACGCCTTGGTCAGGCTGCCGGAAACCAGCTTGAACATACCCTTGTCACCGATAAAGGGAATGGAGGTGGGGTTGATCTTCCTTATGGCGTATACCGCAGTATACACCGTCTCGCTGGCGCCGGCGTGCAGGGTCAGGGGTACCTCCACATTCTGCACGGCGTACTGGCTAAAGGGGAACACCTTGTTGCCCATTTCAGAAGATGCCGAGCCGCCGCGGAAGTCCAGAATCTGGTACCATTCGTAGACAGAGCCGCCGGACTCCACGGTGACGGCGCCGCTGCCGGAGATGAAGCCCCAGGCATACAGGGTCGCACCGCTTTGCACGGTGATGGCGCTGCCGGATTTCATGTTGATCCAGCCGTAGGGTCCGACCATCTTTCCAACACTGCCGCCAGCAGCAGCATAGTACTGTCCGCCGATGCTGATGGCTGCCCCATTCTCAAGTGTGATGGAACTGCCTTCCGCCATGGTCAGCGTCCGGAATACCTTGGCGCCCGCTTGGGAGGTGGTGGGCGCCGGGGTAGTGGTATAGCAGGTCTTGGCCTCGTCAAACGGAATCAGAAGTGTAATTCCAGTCGGAATGGTATAGCTGCCGCCGATAGAACCATCGGTCTCCAAGGTAATCTTGGACTGGCCGTTTGTCTGCGCATAGGTGACCGCATCGTTCAGGTCGTCGAACACCTGACCGCCGGTCTCAAAGAGCGCCAGCTCCTTGCTGACGAACCGCGCCGTGATGGTACGGTCACTGTCAAAGTTCAGGGCGGTCTTGGCATCGGTGCTGATGCACTTTCCGCTGGCCACATCGTACCATCCCATAAAGCGGTAGCCCTCCGCCGGGGTCGCCTCCACCTGATAGGCGGTTATGGAGCTCTGGGTGTGGGTGTACACCTCGGTGATAGTCTTCCCGTCCACAGTATAGGAGCCGTTCTCGGAGGGCTGGAAGGTCACGGTGGCGCTCACATCGGCCACCAGCTTCACATTGGTCATGGTGATCATGGTGTCGGCGCTGGTGTTGCCGGATTTGATCTCCACCTCAACGGTGCCGCCGGCTGCAAGCTTCTGACTGAAGCTGCCGTCTGCGGTGGTCGTGGTGTAGTTCACCAGAATCGTACCGTCGCTTACCACGACGGTATAGTCAAAGGACAGCGTCGCCTCTGTGGTCTTGTTGTTGGTGATGGTCAGCGTAGAACTATAGTCTTTGCCACCGTCGCAGCCTGACCCAGACGTAGACCGAGCCTTACCGATGATCTGGGTACCTACGGCGCTCCACGCATCGTCCGCGTCACCGGAGAAACTCAAGCCGATATTCTCGTCAGCCAGACCCGTTACTTCGCCACTGGCTGCCGCAAACACCGTTGTGGGCAGCAATGTAAAGGCCATGCACATACAGAGCGCGAGTGAAAGAAATCGCTTCCATGTGCTTTTCATTTCTTTATTACCTTCTTTCGTTGATGATTTCTGGCGTTTATTTCTATGTAAATGCTGAGTCCCGCCGCAAATGCGATGGCTGCCCAGACATGAGAAAGGTGGAATAGCATCCCCGTAGAGGACGTTCGGAAGAATTCATCAATGAAGCGGAACGCTCCGTAGGATGCCATATATAACGGGTAAATGCTGCCGGGATTCTTGCTCTTTTTCACTCTTGGGATGAGCAGAATCAGCATCACAATGTAATAGAGAATCTCAAGTTCCCTTGTGGGAAAGTGATAATGCGTTCCTGGTATAACTAAGCCAGCGCAGCAGCCAGAGACGATGCAGTTGATTCGAGCACACATCACTGTGAAGATCATGCAAATCGTAAAAATATCAAAAACGGCTTTGATATTGCGTTTTGAAACCTTTGCGCTGATGAAATAAAGCACTGGCATAAAGAACACTCCGCCGAATAAGCTCATGTTGCCAGCATCTCCGGTTTCCAGAAATGCAAATGCTTTTACACTCAAAACACCACATACCGTATGCAGCACCGAGAATGCTATCACGGCGTACCATTTCATTTGGAGTTGCCGCCGCATCCTGTACAGCCAAAATATGTTAAAGATCGTTCCAAGCAAGAGAAGAGCACTCAGGGAATAATCTTTCGTCCATGACATGGATAATTCAGCCAGTCGTGTACCCCTCAATTTGCATCACCCCCCTTCACATCTTCTTTAGTCCTCAGGCTATATGTCGTTTTTTTACTTCTCTCAGCATTGCTGCAGCTACACCAGTGCTGGGAGAAGCAGAAAAGCAGCATGGGGCAGGGACAAGCGCCCTGCCCCATGCGTGAGACATTATACTGCTTTTCTTTTGGTTCTTCTTACCGGATGGTCACATTGATCGTCTGACCGTTCATCTGCCCAACCAGATTATTGAACATCTGAACCGCAGCTATCACCAGCGCCTTATTATTTGCACCAGAGTTGACCTGGTCGCGCAAGCCGCTCAGAATGTTAGCAGGCACGGCTACACCATCTGCGGTCACTTCCACGGTGACGTCCCGATTCAGAGTTGCGACGCTCTGGCCAACAGCCAACTGCGTGCCCGCCTTAATCGAGATTTTAATGCCATCGAAATTCTCCACGCTAGTATCCAACTTCACATGATCCTTGACATTCTCCACCAGTGCGTCAATATTGTTGAAGTTATCCAGCTTCAGATTCTCAGCAATCTCGAAGCTCAGAAGCTCCGTGCCGATCTGCATCGTCGAGCCATTCGCCACAAGGATATAGCTGTCATTCTCCGGCTGTGTGGAGGTCGTAACATAGCTGGTCAGTTCCTGCCAGGCAGCACGGGCATCCTCGGTATTGGTGGTAGCAGTGATTTTGCCATTATCGTATGCGGAGAAGTCATAGGTGCAAGGCTTGCCGCCGATCGTGGCATTGACAGTCATGCCACGGAAACTGTAGCAATTGCTGAGCCATGTTCCCAAATCAGCAGTAACTCCTGCAATGCCGGTATTGATGGTCACAGAATGCTCACGAACACCGGTCACGCCCAGAGAACCGACATTCTGCATTTTAGCAGTCAGCGTCACGCTCGCAGCATTGACACTCTTGTCCTCGCCGTTAGGCAGCGTAAAGACAGCGGTGTAGTCATCGCCAACGGTCATATCAACGGTGTTGTTAGAGATAGCAGCAAGATAGAACTTCCAGTCAATATTTTCCGTATTGGTCGCAGTGCAGCCTTCACGTCTGCAGGCGTAGGTCTTGGTGCCGTTATTGCCATTGGCGGCATATACCACCGTAGTTTCATTCCAGTCGTGGCCCAAAGCCTCGATGGCCTCGGGCTTGGTTGCATTGCAGACGGTGCAGGTATAGGTCTTGACGCCGGCCTCAGTGCATGTAGCAGCCGTCGTTACCTCGCCGTCATTCCAGGTATGGCCCGTGGCGGGGATCTCCTCGGTCTTGGTCGCGCCGCAGGTCGTGCAGGTGTAGGTCTTGACTCCAGCCTCTGTACAGGCCGGTTCCTTCGTCACGACGCCTGCATTCCAGGTGTGGGTGTGCTGCGCCGGAGGCGTATAGCTGCCACCGGAGGAACCACCGGAGCTTGCGGACTCCTTGTTCACGGTGGTGGAAGTTCCGGGCTTGACAGTGGTTTCCTTACCCTTGGCGTCAGTCACAGTGATCTCGCTTCTGCCCGTGTTTTTGACTTCGGTGTTCTTAGTCTCAACGGTCACGTCGGTGTCAGACGCAACACTTTTCACCGTGCCGGAGCCGGTAACGGCAGCGCCCGGTGCACTGTTGGCAACATTGTCGATGGTCGTTCCGCTGCCTGCGGCCACAACTGCGCCGGAAGCGCTCTCCGTCAGAGCGATATTTTTAATGTGCGAACCGTTTTTCGTCTCGACCTTGCTGCCCACGCCGCTGATCGTCACGTCATCTGCCGTGGCGTTGTCCAGAATGACGGTGGAGTGATTGCCGGTGATCGCAATGCTGCCGATGTTTTTGCTGCCGCTGACGATCACGACGATATTGTCGGTGGGGATAAGCAGGCGGCCGATGGTTCCGCTGACGGTCACGTCATCGGCTACCACAAGAACCAGTCCGCCGCTGGCGCTGACTGCCGCACCGGCCTTGTCCGCATAGGTCTGGATGGCACGGTCAAGAATGGTAACGGTAGCGGCACGGGTGATGTTGTCCTGCGGCGCAAGACGGTCGGCGGTCACGCCGCCAACGATACCGGCCTCAATGAGTGCGGCAAGATAGCCCTGCGCATAGGGGGAGACCTGCGCGACGTCGGCATACTTGGAGAGGTCAGGGCGGCTCAGCGGCTCGATCCCAAGCGCTCTGGCCAGCATGACCATGGCCCGTTCACGGGTAATGGACGCATTCGGCGTCACGGTGCCATCGCCGTTTCCTTTCAGAATGCCAGCGGCGGCGCAGCGGTTGATGGCGTCATAATACCAGGCGTCCGCCGGGTTATCAATGAAGCCTGCGTCCTTTGCAGCGGGCAGCTTCAGGAGTCTTGCCAGAATGGTGGCGAGCTGTGCACAGGTAAGCTGACCGTCCGGGTCAAACTTGCCGTTGCTGCCCTGGATAATGCCGTAGCCGCTCCAGCGTTCGATGGAGGCCTCGGCCCAGTGTCCCGCGGTGTCGCCGTAGGTAGGCTCCGCCGCGCTTGCGCCTACCGTGAACAGACTGACTGCCATGGCAAACGCAAGAATGAGAGATAATGCTTTGCGTTTCATTTTGATCCTCCTGTGAGAGATTTATATATTCTGCAGCTCCCTGCAGGTGGGCACTTATTTCACCGGCTCTGCCGGAGATTCACTTAGAATCGCTGTGCATTGGCTCAATGGTCTGCCCGCGCAGATTGGACAGCCGCAGCGCTGCTTTCCCGTGCGGCTGTTGACGACCGCCCGCCACGCATGACCCTTATCGCAGAGCCACCAGACCTTGCGGCGGCTGCCGGGCGTCACCTGCTGCGGTGTAAGGCTGCCGTTGCGCGTCGGGTGCCATTGCGAGGCAACGACCGGCTCTATCGTCGCGAGGTCGTTGAAGCCGGGCAGAATCTTGTGGTTGGAGCAATACGGACAATCGCTTCCACTCCGCACGCGGTGAGCTATAACAGCCGGATAGGAATGTCCCTTTTCGCAGCGCCACCACACGCGGCGGTTGGAGCCGGCAGTCACCAGCTCCGGCGTCAGAGTGCCGTTTTTCGCAGCGTCCCATTGCGCGGCAAGCTGCGGATATTGGGAAGCAAAGTCATTTTCGCCCTGTATGACCTTTTACCCTGCGCAGAATGGGGAGCCTGTTCCACCACCCGCGCGGGATGAGATGGCGGCACGGTAGCTGTGCCCCTTGGGACAGCGCCACCAGGCCTTTCTCACCGTTCCCGGGGCGACCAGCGTCGGCAATAGAGGAGCGTTCTTCTCGGTATCCCATTCGGCAACAAGTGCGGGATACCTTGCCGCGAGGGAGTTTTCGTCCGGCAGAACAACACGTCCCGCGCAGACGGGACAGCCGGTGCCCAGCACACGGCTCTTGACGACCGAATCGTAGGAATGTCCCGCAGGGCACCGCCACCAGACCTTTTGATGGCTGCCGATGGTCAGATCAGCAAATTTCAGCGGGGCGTTTTTCTCCGCGTCCCACTCGGCTTCAAGCGAGGGGACTTGCACCGCCAACGAGTTTTCAGGCCCTTTCCTGCGTCCGGCGCAATACGGACAGCCGCTGTTCTCCGAACGGGAATAGACTTTTGCCTGCCAGCTGTGACCCTTGGAGCACTGCCACCATACCTTTTGATGACTTCCGAAGGAAACGTTTTCAGTCGTAAGCGGCGCGTTGCGAACCTCGTCCCACTGCGCCAGCAGAGCCCTATGGCCCTGCTTTACGCAAAAGTCGTAGAACGATGTTCGCATCCATGCTCACCCCTTGCTTCCGATCCGCCAGCCCGTCCTTTCGGCGCTCAAACCGGCAATCTCCCTTATAGCCGGACAGTGGTCAATAATGTAGGCTTTGTTGACCATTACCCAATAAACGATTCTTTTAGGACCTTATAGTATCACGTTTTGTCCAAAATATCAATAGCAAGGTGCCCAAAAAGGTCTACTTTTTTATCCGACAATTCTCGCGTTTAACGACTTTTTAACATATATTGCCGCGCACCCAGTACAAAAATGTGCTGTGTGCAATGTGCAGTTCTTTGCCCGCTGCCCGCGCCGACAGCTCACCGCGCTCCCAACGCGCCTTGACCTCCTGAAATCCAGCGGGCAGTTCCTTATAGGGACGTCCGAACTTTACGCCCCGCGCCTTTGCCGCAGCGATGCCCTCCGCCTGCCGCTGATGGATGAATTCACGCTCCGTCTGCGCCACATAGCTCAGAAGCTGGAGCACGATATCCGCGATCAGCGTACCGGTCAGGTCGCGGCTCCGGCGCGTGTCGAGCAGCGGCATATCCAGCACGACGATGGCCGCTCCTTTCTTTTTGGTAATAACGCGCCATTGCTCCAGGATCTCTTCATAATTTCGCCCGAGACGGTCGATGCTCTTGATGACAAGGGTGTCGCCGTCTTTCAATTTTCGCAGCAGCCTCCTGTAGCCGCGTCGGTCAAAATCCTTGCCGGACTGCTTATCCAGAATGATCTGGCCGTCGTTCCGCCCAAACTCCCGCAGGGCGATGAGCTGGCGCTCCTCATTTTGTTCTCTTGTGGAAATTCTCGCGTAGCCGTATTCCATGCACAGACCTCCCTATATGTAATGCCGCGAGGAGTATTAAGAACCCTCCCCGCGACAAGTATGACATATTTGTTCCCGCTTTAGCAGGTACGGGTTATTTACCGTTTACGATAGTATGGAAACATGCGGAATATAAAATCAGGACAGCGCAGCGTCATGGCAAAAAGCCTATCCGCTGCGCTGTCCGATGTTCGCTTATGTGGTCATGTCAGCGGCTTTGCTGTTCAGCTGGGTCACTTCTTGCAACGCCAGAGGAGGGTTACGATCTGCGCTCTGGTGCAATCTGCGTTGGGGCTGAACGTCGTCTCGCCGGTGCCCTTGGCGCTGTCCACGTCCTTAAGGCCGGAGACGTCCACGGTGACGATGTCGCCGCCCGAAGTGACCTGATCGAGCTGCTTGTCGGTGACCTCCACGGCTGCGGTGCTGCCAAAAACGATCGCATCCACCTTCACGGTCTCCTGCTCAGAGGAAACGGGGACCGTGATGGAGGGAGCCGTCACACCGCTGCCGCCACCGCTGGACTTGTGATACAGCTCAACCTCGCCGGTCAGTGTCGTGTAGTTGGTGTCAGTAGGCGTGAGGCGCCACTTGTAGGCCGTGTTGTCCTCGACCGTGGTATTGCCGGATAGGACATTTTCCTTGTCATCCACCCATTCCAGCTTGCCGTCATTGGGGTTCGGCGTGCTGCCCTCGATGGTCAGCGCCGCGTCCTTCAGTGTCTTACCGCTTATGGTGATTCTGGTGTAGTTCGGCGCGCCGGTGGGCGTGGCCGGTTTGATCATGAGCACGAAGGGAGCACTAGTGACGTCGTTGTAGTCGTTGTCGCCCGCCTTGGTTGCGATGACGCTCACGGAGCCGACCTTGACTGGAGTCAGAACGCCGGTGTTGGGATCGATGGTCGCCTCGCCTGTGCTGTTAGCAGTGTCAATGCGGTAGGATACAGCGCCTGTGCCGTCCACCCATGCGAACGTACCGTTAACCATCTTGTCGCCGTCCTTCACCTTGCCCGCGATCTTGCTGTCATTCAGTGTCTGACCATGGGTGATGTCCGTTGCCGTCACTGCGCCGTCCGCCTGCGGAGTGATCTTGTTTTCCGCGCTGACGTTGATGGTCAGAGTGATATCCTGATAGTTGCTCGTGGAGATTGTAACAGTGATCGTGCCGAGTCGTCCTTCGTCTGTGCCGCTTCTGTTTGCTTCCAGCGTCAGTTCACCGGTCTTGCCGTTTACAAGGGTAATAAAGGAGCCAGTGCCCAGATCGGTAACAACCTTCTTGTCATAGGTGATTGAGCCATAGTCACAGGGAGCAGTCAGCTTCGGCAGCAGCGTTGAGAGAGCAAGAGAATAGGTCTTGTGCAGGCCGTTGGTATTCTATTATAAAGCAATAGTGCAGACAAAATGCGATGCGCCTGACCATCACGGAGTCAGAAACAGTTGACGGAATAAGATCCGCTCATTAAACTATAAGAGAAGATATGAATTTGGACCGGAGGTCTCAGCATGAAAAACGGATCCCAATACGGACTGTTGCTCTTACAGCGGTATTTATATAAACGTACAGATGATAAACATCCTGCCTCCGTGTCAGATATCCTTGCATTCTGGCAGGAGCATGGCATCCAGGCAGGACGCAAGAGCGTGTATTCCGCCATTGAGGTCTTGCAAAGCAGCGGTATGGACATCGTCTGTGTCAAAAGTACCCAGAATCGATATTTTGTCGGAGCAAGGCTATTCGAACTGCCGGAACTAAAGCTGTTGGTGGACGCGGTGGAATCCTCGCGCTTCATCACGGCAAAAAAGAGCGAGCAGCTCATTGAGAAGCTGGGAAAGCTCACCAGCGAGTCATACGCGTATCAGCTGGACCGGCATATCTATATGGATGGGACGGTCAAACCGGAGAATGAGTGCATCTATTACAGCGTAGATAAGATCCATAGCGCTATTCAGGAGAAGTGCCAGATCACGTTTCAGTATTTTGAGTACACACCGAAGAAGGAAAAGGTGCTCAAGCACGACGGCTACCGCTATCAGTTCAGCCCGTATGTCCTGATCTGGAACAAGGATTATTACTACGCTGTTGGCTGGTCAAATAAACACGGAAAGCTGGCGCAGTTCCGGGTAGACCGGATGACCGCCGTGGAGTTGTTGAATCAGACGGCTATTCTTGCGCCAGACTTTGATCCTGCTGAGTATGTGCAAAAGGTCTTTGGAATGTATCCGGATGCCCTTTGCACGGTGGAACTGCTGTGCGATAATGAGATCATGCGCAGCGTCATCGACCGCTTCGGTGAAAATGTGCAGACGGAAACTGTAGATGAACAGCATTTCCGTGCCACAGTCGAGGTCGCGCCAAGCCCTCCGTTCTTCAGTTGGGTCTTTACCTTTAGCGGTAAGATTCGCATCGTCAGCCCAGCAGCAGTGCTGGAGGAAATGCAGGATATGGCAGCGTGGCTGAAATAACTTCTGGATGGTGTTCCTTGCGGGGAACACCATCTTTTTCACATCTTGCCAATCGAACGAATGTTTGCTATACTGAGGCTACAGTGTTTCCAGAGAAGAGAACACGGATAGGAGGTGAGTTACTTGGAACAGACATTCGGCAGCTTCGTTCGAGAGAAACGGCAATCTATCGGATTGTCCCTGCGCACGCTGGCGGCAAAGCTGGACTTGTCGCCAGTCTATCTGAGCAACATTGAAAACGACCGCAGACCGGCACCGACGCGCGCATATTTGGAACGGTTGGAGCAGGAACTGCATCTGAGCAAGGTGGAAACCGAGCAGATGCTGGATCTTGCCGCCAAGTCCCAGAATAACCGGGTATCCGCAGACCTGCCGGACTACATCATGGATCGGGAGATCGTCCGGGCCGCGCTCCGCACGGCGAAGGAGGCAGACGCCACAGACCAGGAGTGGCAGGAATTTATCGACCGGATTACCCAGCGCGCAAAGAAATCCAAAGAGGGCGGTGAAATAGACGCATGAAAAAAGCATATTACCGCGAACAGGCGTTGGAGCGGATCGCCCGCGATGTGATCACCGCCTATGACCCCAAGCTCTATTACGGCCCTCCCACAGCCATTCCCATTGAGGACATCATCGAGGCGCAGGGGCTGGTGCTGGAGTATCAATATCTGCGGAATAATGGGCGGGTTTTAGGCGAGACCATCTTTGACGACGGTCTCACAGCGATCTATGACTGGGAAAACCACCGCTATGACCTTCTTCCCGTCAAGGGCGGCACCATCCTCATCGATTGTTCTCTCTGCGAAGAGGAAGCATCTACCGGGCGGCTGCGATTTACCTGTGCCCATGAGCTGGGGCACTGGCTACTCCATAAGAAACAGTTCAGCGGGACCGGCGAAAATGCGGCGCTCCGTTCCGGCGATGAGAGCGACAACACATTGGAAGTGCAGGCGAACCTGCTGGGCTCTATCCTTCTGCTGCCGCTGCCGCAGGTCAAGCGCTGTTTCTATCAGCTGCGCTCCGGACGGACGAATCAACAGCTGGTGACGGATATGGCAGGTATCTTTCAGGTATCCAAGCAGGCCATGCGCATTCGGTTGGAGAACCATAACCTGCTGTAAAAAATTTTCATGTGCTGTTCTCAAAAAAGAGAACAGAGAAAGCGAGGCGCTATGTCAAAAACCAATTCCCTGCGCTGTCCGCTGTGCGGCAAGGGCCGTATCGCGGATATCCCCAGCGGTGCGGAGCAGTCTCAGTACAGGCTGTTTGCGCTGCACAGAGCGGAACACCCTGACCTGATCGCCAAATGCCCCAAGTGCGGCGAACAGATCGGCATCACGGTGCTGACACCGGATGCTCACCCCCTGATCCACACGCCCATCCCCTTTATGGGATATGTTCAGGCATAAATTAAAAATCCAATTGATATGACTTCGTCAAGCGCACCAGCCACCCATCGTCGAATATGGGAACATTGAGTTAGGAGCCTTACAAGTAGCTTTTCAGCTATGCGTAAGGCTCTTTTTTTGCGCCTTTCTTCGGCTGAAAAGCGGAAAGGCACACAATGCGCAGACGCTGGCAGCCCTATATCGCTAAATATCCGTGACCCCATCTCAGACATTTCAAAAAATCTGAGATTGGAGTCATGAATCATGAAAAAATGGCAGGAAGAACGCAACTATCGGCGCGTTCGAAACGAAGGTGGCGAAGTCATCGCCAATATCATCACTGTAGACGGTATGGACGTAGAGGTGCCGGAGGATGTCTACCTCGCCTATGCGCAGGCAGACCGCAGGGAGCGATACATCACAGAGGAACAGTCCTCCGGAAAACTGCTCTCTCTGGAGCAGATGGAGGAAGATGCGCTTTTGCCGGACTATGTCGGAGCAGAAACGGCCCCCAGCGCCGAAACGGAGGCACTGGAGCGTGAGGATCTTCGGAATCTGGCAGAACAGAAGCAGATCCTTTTGCTGGCGCTACTGTCACTAAAGGATACCGACCGGGAACTCATCAACGCCCTGTTCTTCGACGGCGCGTCTACACGGGAATGCGCCCAAAGAATGGGCGTCAGCCAGCGGGCGGTCATCAAGCGGAGAGACCGCATCCTGCGGGATCTCAAAAAGTTTTTTGAAAATTCCTCGAAATAAGGGTATTCACCGAACGCAATTTTCGGGAGGACAGTGAGGGGCTCCGAATCGCCCCTCGCTGTTCCTTGAAAATTGCATACCAGCAATACGGATAACCACCCGGACAGAAGAGCGATCCGCGCAGTGTGCGCCACGACCCGTGGGAAGCCTTGCAGCTTCCTGCGGCGAGCGATTTTACCTGCGCAGGGGCGGCGTTGGCAGCGCCGCCCGCAGAGACGCTGTCCGGGCAGATAATGAGACACAATGCACTGGCCAGCATGAAGAGGCTGGGCTGCTCCGGGATTGAAAGCAGTAGAGAACCCGGAAATACGCCCGTGAAGGTCTTGCCGGACCTTGTCCGTATTGTTCCCCTTTCCCACCGGGGTGCGCGCTGCAAATACGGTGGAAACGAAAACAAAGCATGACAGGAAAAGAGGTAATTATCGGATGAATACCAATGACAACAGGCTGAAAGCCCATAAACTGATCGACCATATTTTTCAGGACCTTCTTCCCGCCCACGGTATGGCGCAGCGCCCGGAGCAGATCCAATTGAGTCACCGGATGCTGGACGCCATGCAGGACGGGAGGATCGCTCTGTGCGATGCCGGGACGGGCATCGGCAAGACCTACGCTTATCTGGCGGCTGCCACGGCAGCGTCGGCTTTCCCGACAGGGCAGATCGCCCGCCCTATCATCATTTCCACTTCCAGTATCGCGCTGCAAAACGCGGTGCTGACGGAGTATCTGCCGCTGCTGTCCTGCGTCCTAATGGCGGATGGGATTCTTACCAAGCCACTGAAAGCGGTCATCCGCAAAGGCAAAAGCCATTATGTCTGCGACGAGCGGCTGGACAGGCGGCTGCGTCAGGTATATCCTGCAAAGAAAAATCCGGAAGCGCTGACGGCGCTCCGGACTCTTCGGGAAACGCTGGACATGGACAGAGTTTCTCATCTCAGCGGCTATGACCGGGAGCGTGTCTGCGTACCGCAGGTCTGCGACTGCAAGCAGAGGGACTGCCGATATCAGCGGTTCCTCAAGACCTGCGACAAAGATCAATTTTTGTTTCAAATCTGCAATCATAATTTGCTGGTGGCAGACGCCATCCACCGCAGCGAGGGAAAACGCCCCATCTTCCCGGAGCACAGCATCATCATCGTGGATGAAGCCCATAAGCTCCCGGAAACCGCACAACAGATGCTGGGTGTGACGTTGGCGGCCGAAGAGATACGAAACCTTATCCTTCAGCTAAAAGAGGAACGGTACTTACTGGCGGCAGAAATGCTGGAGGACAGCACAGGTCCTTTGCGGCGCAAGCTGGCACAGCCCAGAGAGGAAGCGGAGCCGGTGGAAGCCTGTTTGCGATTGCTGACCGCGCCATCCTGCACGCTGCCCATCATCCAGCGGCAGATCGGCAGCCTGCTCTCCCCGCTGGGAAGCCGCCAGCTGAATACGGTGCTGGACGCGGTCAAGCTGTTCACCAGTTCCCAGACAGATATGATTTTTTACACTGCCGAAGATGTCAGCACAGGCGGCGCCATGCTGTGCGCCGCAGCCGGCGATATCACGCAGCGAATAAAAAAGATCCTGTGGCAGCCGGATCAGGCGTTTGTTCTGACCTCCGGCACCATGGCGGTGGGCAGCGATTTCCGCCGTTTCAAAACGCAGGCAGGATTAGAGAAGGGACACCGTGTCATGGAATCCGTTTCTCCATCCCCCTTTGACTACCGGAACAACTGCCTGCTCTACCTTCCGCAAATCCCGCCCCGCCAGAGAGTGGAGGATACGGATGTGTACTTTAATGAGCTGACTGCCGAGCTCGTCGGACTCATCAAAGCAGCCACCGGTCACGCGCTGGTGCTCTTTACATCCTACGCAGCCATGTCGGCTGTGAAGGAGCGGCTGTGGGAGGAATCTCTCCCATTCCCACTGCTGACGCTGGGCCGCAACGCACCCCACATCATCGAACAGTTCCGGCACACGCCGGGAGCGGTGTTGCTGGCCACCGGCGCGGCATGGGAGGGCTTTGATTTCCCCGGCGACTGTGTATCTCTGCTGATCATCCCACGCCTGCCTTTCGCCTATCCGGACGCCCGGAAGGAGCGGGAATTGGAAAAGTATCCTTCCCTTCACGCATTCATCCGTGAGGTAGCTGTACCAGAGATGCAGATCAAGCTGCGCCAGGGATTTGGACGGGCCATCCGCACGGAGAGCGATACCTGCGTCATCGCCATTCTGGATGAACGGGCCTGCCGTGGCCGCAGATACGCCCAGGCTGTGAGTGAGGCATTGCCGGAAATGCGGAGGACCGGCAGCCTGCGGGAAGTGACAAGGTTTCTGCGGGAGAAAAAGCCGGAGAGCTATTTTGAGGTGGGAAGATGATCGACGCAAAGAAAGAATTGCAGTATCGGCTGGCAGTCAGGATGCTGGAGCATCTGGCGGAAATCGGCCTGCTGAGCGCGGAAGAACTGTCTTACGCCAAGAGACTGGCCAGAGAGAAATATTCCCCGCAGACTGTTTGGGAATAGTGCTGGATATTCTGCGGATCGTGTGGTAGCTTGTGTGTTGACAAAAAAGATACAGGGAAGTGAAAAACATGGCACAGGTAAAAATCATCGCGCCGCAGACGCGGGAAGCGGAACATCTGCGGGTGGCAGCCTACTGCCGGGTCAGTTCGGACTCCAAGGATCAGCTGCATTCCTACGCCGCCCAGATCCGCAGCTACACGGAGGAGATCGCCCAGCATGACGGCTGGGAGTTGGTAGACGTGTATGCCGACGAAGGGCTCACCGGCACCCGGATGGATAGGCGGGAGGACTTCAACCGGATGATGGCAGACTGTCGAAAGGGCAAGATCGACCGAATTCTGGTGAAGTCCGTATCCCGCTTCGCCCGGAATACCAGAGACTGCCTGTCCGCCCTGCGGGAGTTATCCACCATGGGCGTCAGCGTCCGGCTTGAAAAAGAAAATATCGACACGAAAACGCTCACCACCGAACTGATGGTGAGCGTTTCCGGTTCTCTTGCCCAGCAAGAATCCATCTCCATCTCCGCCAATCAGAAGATGAGCTATCAGCGGCGGATGGAGCGTGGGGAATTTATCACCTGCACCGCCCCTTACGGATACCGAATCGTAAATAAGAAAGATCTTGAGATCGTCCCAGAGGAAGCCGCCACGGTGCGCTGGATCTTCGACGCATACCTCAAGGGGCGCAGCTCCGGATGGATCGCGGAGCAGCTGACGGCGAAAGGCATCCCCTCCCAGTCCGGCGCGGAATGCTGGAGAGAAACGGGGGTTCGATACCTGCTGACCAATGAAAAGTATATCGGAGACGCTCTGAGCCAGAAATCCTACAGCTGCGGTTTCCCCTTCGTGCAGAAACGAAATCACGGGGAACGCCTGCAATACTACACGGAGAACTCCCATCCAGCTATCATCGACCGGGACACCTTTGAGCGGGTGCAGGCACTGCTGCAAAAGAAAGCGCAGAAAGAGAAAAAGCGCAGAGAAAAAAGCCCTCTTGCCTTAAAAATCGTTTGCGGGAACTGCGGGACGGTGTTTCAGCGCCGAAGCAGCCAGAACGGATATGTGACCTGGGTCTGCCGAACCCACGACCGCCACGCCGCGGACTGCCCTGTAGGACGCATCCCGGAAACGGAGATCCATGCCGCCTTCCTGCGGATGTACCACAGGCTCAAAAGCAACGCGGACATCATTCTGGCCCCGGCCCTCCGGCAGCTGAACACACTGGGCACGATCTTGCGGCAGAATCATCCGCAGGTGCTGGCCATCAACCGGGCCATCGCGGAAGCGACAGAAGAAAGCCATAAGATCAGCACCCTGCGGGCCAATGGCTTGCTGGACGCGGATATCTGCGCCGCCCGCATGAATGCCATCAGCGCCAGACTGGCGCAGCTTCGCGGAGAACGGCGCAGGCTGACAGAGAACGAAGCGATAGACGAAACGATGGACGCGCTCCGCAAGGTGGAGCAGACGCTTCTCAACGGACCGGAACGGTTGGACGGCTTCGATGAAGAGCTGTTCGAACGTCTGGTGGAGAAGATCATTGCAGAGTCTCAAAACCGTATCCGCTTCCGGCTTTACGGAGGCTTGGAGCTGACAGAACAATGGGAGGTGGCGGCAAGATGATCAACCGCAAGGTGTTATACGGGTATCAGATTCAAAACGGCGCGTTGGAAATCGCGCCGGAGGAGCAGCGGGCCGTCAGTATGGTCTTTACGCTCTATAACGCCGGGGCTTCCTATCAGGCCATCTCGGACGCCTTGAACCGGCAGGACGTTCCGTATTGCCGGGAAGTGCCGCTCTGGAACAAGCATAAGGTAAAGCGCCTTTTGGAAAATCCCCGTTACACCGGTAAGGAGGGATACCCCATACTGGTGGAAGCGGATATTTTCCAAGCGGCGCAGGAAAAGACGGCGGAAAAGAATGCCAGGAAGCAGTCCCACGGAGAGAAGCCTGCCATTGCGCGGTTGACTCCGTACTTCCGCTGCGCCTGCGGCGGGAAGATGACCCGGCTGGGCGGCGGCTGGCAGGACAGCAGCAAGCTGTATCTGAGATGCGAAGGCTGCGGGAATACCGCGGTCATGGACATGGATGCGACGGTAAACGGGATCGTCCGTCAGTTCCGGAACCATGAACAGCCCAGCTGCACCGCCTACACGCCCTCTGCGGAGGTCATGCGGCTGGACAATGCCATCAACCGGGGGCTGGAGCAGCCAGACTCGCCGGAAGCGGTGATGGCGCTGATCCTGCAGGGTGCGGCAGCGCGGTATGCCTGCTGTCCAGAGCCGTCTGCCGAATCTGAGCCGTCAGATAGTCTGACAGAGGCGGATTGGAGACGCTTCCAACGAGCGGTTTCCCATATCACCATCTCACAGGATACCGAAGTAACTCTTATATTTACGGATAAAAAAGCGACAGGAAAGGATGAATGATCCATGGAAGCGACAGCAGCCACCTTAGAGCGGCGGGTGCGGGTGATCCCCGCAACCAGAAAACCGGAAGAACTGCACAGAGACCATGACGGAAAAATGCGCGTAGCGGCCTACTGTCGCGTCTCGACGGACAGTGAAGAGCAGCTCAACAGCTATGAGGCGCAAAAGACCTACTACACCCAGAAGATCCAGGACAGCCCGGATTGGGAGATGGCAGGGATCTATGCCGATGAGGGCATCTCCGGCACCAGCCTGAAAAAACGGACGCAGTTCAACAAGATGATCACCGCCTGCAAGCGGGGACACATCGACCTCATCATCACCAAGTCCCTCTCCCGCTTTGCCAGAAACACGGTGGATTGTCTGGATACGGTGCGGCTCCTGAAAGCAAACGGCATTGGGGTGTACTTCGAGAAGGAAAACATCAACACCCTCACGGAATCCAGCGAATTTCTCATCACCCTGTTCAGCGGCTTCGCCCAGGCGGAATCCGAGTCTCTCAGCAAGAATGTCGCATGGGGAAAGCAGAAGAGCGCGGAGGCGGGAAAGGTCACCTTCCAGTACAAAAAGATGCTGGGATACCGGAAGGGGGCGGACGGACAGCCGGAGATCGTACCGGAGGAAGCGGAGATCATCCGCCGCATTTACCACAGGTATCTGGACGGCTGCACCCTGGGACAGATCAAGCGGGAGCTGGAGAAGGACGGTGTTCCCACCGCACAGGGTGTAGAGCGCTGGTCTCCCTCCATCATCCACAATATCCTGACCAATGAAAAGTACATTGGAGACGCCCTGCTGCAGAAAACCTATGTGACGGACTGCATCAACAAAAAGGTCAAAAAGAACCGTGGTGAACGCACGATGTACTATGTGGAGAACAGCCATCCGGCCATTGTCTCAAGGGATCTGTTCAATCAGGTGCAGCAGGAGATGACGCGCCGGTCCAGCAAACGGAAGGTGCTGCAAAAGAGCGGAAAAACGGAACTTGGGAAATACTCCGGCAAATACGCTCTGACAGAATTGTTGGTGTGCGGCGAGTGTGGCTCCCCCTACAAGCGGGTCACATGGGCCAGAAATGGGAAAAAGCGCATCGTGTGGCGCTGTGTCTCCCGGCTGGAGTTCGGTACAAAATACTGCCAGCACTCTCCGACACTGGATGAAGGCAAGCTGCACAGCGCCATCCTCGCGGCCATGAACGAGTACGCCGCCATCCGGCAGGAGGTCTGCCCCGATGTGCTGGCCATGGCGGAGGAAGCCAGGCAGGCGTTATCTCAGGCCGGTGCACGGCTGCTGCAGCTGAAGAAGCGTATGGATGCGGTGAGCCGGGAGCAAAGCGATGTGCTGGATCGGCTGCTCGTCAACATGGCCGATACCGAGCTGAATGCCAGGATGAAAGCGCTGACGGATGAGAAGGAATCCCTTAAGGCGCAGATCGCAGACGCGCAGCAGGCAGAGGTCGATCTGGAGGAACAGGCTGCCAGACGCCGGCAGATGTGGGACAGTATCATGGAATGCGCCGCGGGCTATACGGAATTTGACAATGAGCTCGTCCGGCAGGTCATCCAAAAGATCACGGTGGAGGACGCGGAAACCATCCGCATCCAGTTCCGAGACTCGGATGTGGTGCTGGAACAGGAAGTAGAATGAATAGAAAAGGGAGAAAGGAAATGGCCATTTTTATAACCGGTGATACGCACGGTGATTTCAGCAGGCTCCTACCTGCAGCATTCCATGAGCAACGTGACCTGACCAAAGAGGATTACCTCATCATCTGTGGAGACTTCGGCGGTGTCTGGGATGGCGGCGATGCGGAGCAGCAGTGGCTGGACTGGCTGGAGACCAGGTCCTTTACCACGCTGTTCGTCAGCGGAAACCATGAAAACTATGATCTGCTCCGCAACTATCCAATCAGCCAATGGCACGGCGGCTTGGTACAGGCCATACGCCCCAGCGTCCTGCATCTGATGCGGGGCCAGCTTTATAACATCTGCGGAAAGCGGATATTTACCATGGGCGGCGCCAGCAGCCACGATATCCGAGACGGCATTCTGGAACCGGATGATCCGGACTATGAGCGAAAGCTGCGGCAGCTCAACGCCGCAGGAGCGTTGTTCCGTGTCAACCACAGGTCATGGTGGAAAGAGGAACTGCCCAGCGTGGATGAATACGAAACCGCAAGGAAAACGCTGAATCAGGCAGGGTGGGATGTAGATTACATCATTACCCATTGCTGCCCCAGCAGTGTCCAAGATGCTTTCAGCGGAGGATTGTACCGGCGAGATGCACTGACAGACTTTTTCGATGAGATTCGGGAATGCTGCAAATTCCAATACTGGTTCTTCGGGCATTACCATGAGAACATAGTGGTACAGAAACGATTCGTCATGCTATATGAGCAAATGCTTCGGCTGAAATGCTGAGATAAGGAATAGGGGCGTACTGACATATCGCTCAGTACGCCCCTATTCCTTATCTCATTGCGTGCAGTAGTGGACAGGAATTAAAAGGCGGTGTATAATTTTAATAATGTTGGTTGGTTCTACAACACAAATGATTGCCGGCTAAACACACGGAGAATGGCAATTAGGGATGGTGATGTTATTGCCTTGTGCTTTGTGTAAGAAAAATGTGCCATTGATGCAGAGCCATATTTTTCCGAAACTGATTTATAAGAGAATTAGGTCTCATCCAAAATCAAGATTTCGTAGTTTAGATAACTTTTCAAAAGCCATGCAAGATGGTGAAAAAAGGCCAATGTTATGTCACGACTGTGAAGAACGCTTTAGTGCGTTTGAATCAAAGTTTGCGACGCTTTTCCTTGATCCGTATTTAGAATCTGAAAAGCTGAAGAACCTCCATTCAACATGGGTGAACTATTACTTTTTATCTGTTGCATGGCGAGTACTTTGGGATGATTTGTATCGCATGAAGTCACATTGTGAACACTTCTCCAGACATATTTTTGAAGAGTATTGCGATGAATTGGGGAAATGCTTACTTGCGTTCAAAGATGGCGCAAACTCCAAAATTCCAAAACAATTTAAGACCAGAGTATACAAACTCAATCGACTGATTAAGCAATCGGAGGTAAATGAACTTGCCAAAGGATGCATTTTTGGATACTCTGTGTTCTTGGCAAAAAGTCATTCTTTCTCGGTGATTGTGTACTACGCTGGGTTGGTGTTTGTAACAGATTATATTCCAGATAAGCGGCGGTATATTTTTCTGGGTGGAAAACCCACTTTGTTTAAGACACGATGCAAGAAAAAGGAAGTAACCGAAGAACTAAAAATCCAGTTTTGCGAAATGGCACAGCAGTACAAAAAAGTTATGACTCCAGATATGAGAAAGAAAATTTCAGAGCGATACAACAAATGATGTGCAAAGGGCATCTTTTCTGTCGACACACGACAAGTAAAAACCCTGTAGTTTCAAGGGCTACAGGGTTTTTCTTTTGCCTTTTAGGGATTGTTCTCCCTTTAGTTTTCCCTTATGAGAGTGAAAAGGACTCATTTTTTACCACCAGACACGCTTTTAATGAAGTTATCCATGCGCTCCGAACTTGCCTGCTTTATTTGCTCTGTGACATGACCGTAAACGTCGAGAGTGAAGGCAGCAGTTGCGTGACCGAGATTTGATTGCACAGTTTTGATATCATCACCAGACTGGATGGCGGCGACTGCGTAGGAGTGCCGCAGGTCGTGAAAGCGAGCGTCAGGGCGTCCAATTGCTGTTGCAGCCTTTTTGAAAGCGCGGTAAATGGTCGAGTTATCAAAGTGGTGTCCACATTCATTTGTGAAGACAAAGTCATTATTTTCCCAAGCTGTACCAGCTTTAAGCCGCATTTCTGCCTGTATTGCTTTTTGACGCTTGAGCAGATCCATTACGGCTGTGGCAGGTTTAATAGTCCGACCTTTGCTGTTTTTGGTGGGCACAATGCGGTAAACGCCCTTATCCTCGCGAAAGCGCTGTAACTGGCAGTTGATAAGAACCGTACCGTGTTCAAAGTCAATATTGTGCCAACTGAGGGCCAGTACCTCACCTTCACGCAATCCCATAAAAAGAGTCACCGACAATAGAATTTCAAACGGATTACCTCGAATTTCAGTGAGAAATTTCTGTATGTCCTCGGTATCGAGAGGCGTTAACTCTTTACGGACTACCTTGGGGATATTGCAGGCGTCAGTGGGATTGAATCTCAAATAACCGATAGCAACTGCTTGACTAAGAGCCTTGTGAAGAATGCCATGCAAGTCTTTTATTGTTTTAGGAGAGAGCATGATCGCGCATCTTACAAGGTGAGCTGAGTCCATTGCAAAATGCTTGAATCGTCGGTGTGTCGAGCGCTTCTAAGCGAATGGCACCCAAGACGGGCTTTATATGATTGCGGATCGAGGCTTTATAAATCTCACGTGTGCGAGGCTTGACGTTGTTTAAATAGTCCTTTTCCCAAATGTCAAGCCATTCGCCCACGGTCATCTTTAGCGGTTCCTTGTATGTTCCAGTGTTGAGCTCGACAGCTATGGCCTGCATCTTCTCGCGCACCTCTTTTTGGGTTTTGCCCGAGAAGGACCGTTGAATCTGCTTGCCAGTGCCGGGATCATAGAGAAACATATCCTCAACGCTCCTTTCATTTCAAGTTTTCAAAGCCCCAAACAGAATTGGCCTTCGGGGAAGTGCGATCCTTGTCTTTACTGACAGGATAACCGGCGGACGAGGCAATCGAAAAGAGCAGCCCAGAAAAATATCTGTCGTTGCAGAGGTTGCCAAACCTCCTGACAAACGCTGCATACAGCGTCCCAGTGGGCGTCCACACGCCGGGGGCAATCTCACAATCCTCCCTCAGGAACTGCGCCACTTTGTCAGCGGTGCTTTCCCCGCCATCTTCGGTAACAGCGTTGATCGGGAAGTCGCCAGCGAAGCGGTAATTGCTCTTGACAAGACGGCGATAAGCGGCCAGCGCCTGAACGATGATCGCGTCTCGCTCAGCGTTGAGCTTTTCTTCCAGCCAAAAATCACGCGCATCCCGCGGGACCGACTTTGCAAACGGGATGACGACGAGCCTGTCATAAAAGGCAGCGTCCTTGTTCGGCAGCAGGACGACGTGGTTGCTGCCGTAGAGAAATTTGGCACTATTTGTAAATTGCAAGTAGTCGCCAAACTTCACGTCCCCCGAAATAGAATCCGCGCCGGTCAGCTTTTTCAGCACACTGACCGCCTCTCTGCTAAGCCGCTCGTCGGATAGATCCGCGTCCACGCAAAGCTTTTTCCGTACAGGCTCGACGTCGCAAATCTCCGGTCGAACTCGTTCACCGAAAGGGCAACAACGAGCTCGTCATCGAAGCAATGTTTCACGACATTGGCCAAAGCAGACTTCCCGGAATGCATCCGGCCTTGAAGCAAAATGATTGCTTTTCCATGCTGATCGGGGACAAGAAGATAGCCAACGGCCTGCCAGATCCGTTCCTGTAGGACGGGATTGCCAAGTGTGACATCAGCTAAAAACCTCTTGAATTCAGGACAATCCGTCCGCTCGCCGCGGCCGAGCGACGCCCGGAGATGTGTCGTGACCAGAATTGCCGGCGTCGGCATAATCCTTTCCCAGCGGCCGAGGTCAAGGACGCAGTCATCAAAAGCGACGCAGTTGCGATTAAAGTCAGGCTGGATAAAAAGCTTCGGCTCTGTCTTCAAAATTTTGAAGATCTGGTCGACAAAATTTGCGCTGCCGCACTGTTCGACAGCAGGTCTGCAAACCTCCATAATGATTCGTTTCACATTTTCGCTGCTTTTCAGGGTATAGTACCCCTGCTGGTATACCAGCCACTCCTTTCCGATGCAGAACATTGGTATCGTTTGCATCAGGCCTTGTGCCGCCTCGTAAGGTGTGATACCAACACGACCGCGAACAGCGTTTTGAACTGAACGCGGGAGCACCGTTCCGCGGACAGGCTGTATCGCCTGGGCAGGTCTGCCCGATGTTTTTACCAGAGCCGCGCTCGGGGTGGTATTCGTTTGAACCGGCGAGGGCAAGCACTGGTTTGCATCGGTTTTTTCCTGGACTTCAAGCGCCTCAACCGGATACTCCGGATCGTAAAGTTCAAACTCCCGTGCCCGGTCCCACGCATCGTCATCCCATGTTGCTTTCCATTCGCGCTCATGCCGCTCCATCAAGCCTTTTTGAATTGTTACGAAAAAATACCGTCACACTGAAACAATTCAGTGTGACGGTATCGTCATCTTATGTGAGAGTATGATTAGAATGTTTCCGTGATAAAGCCCAAGTCTTTGCGTGTATCATAATATGCGTAAAACTTATCCCCAATCCAAACGCTAAAAATCTCTTCGTTCCCTCGCTCCTGCATCAAAGGTACAAATCGGTCGTTCTGCCGGATCGCCAGGTGGTGAATTCCTTCGCCGTGCTCCTGTAGAAACTCAGCATAGGGGCTGCTCCCTGAAATCGGCTGAATAATCTCTAGATAAAGATTACCGAGTTCGCTCATCGCAACAATTGCGTCGTGCGGTTCATCATCTGGAATTGAAACGCCATGAAATTTACGTCCACGACAATTTTCCTCGGTTGCGTGAACAATTTCCCATGGACCGATTCCGTATACTTTTTCCCATGTTTCTGCGGCTTTCTTTGCATCTTTGACTACCGTACATACCTGAAGAAATGATTCAAATGCTTTTTCGTTCTTTTCCATGATTATTCGCTCCTTATTCAATGTATTTACCAAAATGGCATTTCTCTCAAAACACAGAAAATTGATTTCCGTTAATTAACAGTAGCATAGATATTGACTCGTGTCAATATTGCTTTGGTTGACGCAGGGGAAAAAGAGTGGTATAATAACAAAAATATTGCAACAAATAGGTGTAGTCGATGGCTGTTTATAAAAAGAGCGCAGAAATGCGGAAGAGTATCGTAGAAACGATGGCGCTTCTTGTCAGAAAGAACGGATATGAAAAGACGAATATCAGAGATATTTCCGAGTATTTGAATATCCCGCGTTCGCTGATTTATTACTACTTCAAAAATAAAGACGATATCATGCACGTGCTTTATTATGAACGATTTTCCATAACGGAACAGCTTGCAGAAAAGGTTCTGCCGCGCGGTGAAGAGCCGCTGGTTCGTTTGATGCTGAAATATTTGCTGTACCGCAGGAATATAATCTGCGATCCATTGTTTGCAGAGTATATTGCTACAGCTCCGGAATACGCTTCGCGCGGTAAAGAATTCTCTAAAGATCAAATTGCTTTGTATTATGGCGACAGCAGAGATGCCTTTGCGTATTTCGGCAAGCCGACTGACGGGAATGAGTTTTACATTCATGCACTCATGGTTGAGAGCATTGCGCGCGGTCTGGTTGTTGGCTCATTCTACGGGATGATCGAGCTGAGTGATCGAGAATATATGACATATTTTGGCGAACGGGCGATTATGCCGACGTTTGATTTGACAAAGGAACAGCTTGAGGCCATCGTTGACCGTTCATTTGAGTTGGCTGAGGGTGCAAAGGTATAACGTTAGTTTGCAGAATGTGCATTTGCTGAAAGAGCTCTTAAAATAACATACCCAGCAAAACCGGCAGCAAAACCGATGGTACAAGGGCGTCCCGCTGAATGACGGGACGCCCTTGATTTTTGACGTAAGGGCAAATCCAATATTGACAACGGTCAATATTGGATTTATGATGAAATCAAAAAAGGAGGCGGAATGATGAATTTTGATCGAGTTAAAGCTGCGCTTAAGAAGCGAGGCTATGCGGTATCATCTTTCGAAGCAGCAAAAGACGCCGCAGACTATCTGGACCAACAGATAAATGGGGTGAGTGTATCGTTTGGCGGTTCATTAACGCTTTCGGAAATGAATCTGCCAAAGCTCCTGGCATTGCATAATACGCTGTGCCTTCCATCGCAGATGTACGACGATGTGTTGGGTGAAGTGGATCCGGTCAAAGCGATGTCCACAGATGTATTTCTCACATCGGTTAATGCCCTCGCAGAAACGGGAGAAATGATCAGTATTGACGGCATTGGCAACAGAGTGGCGTCAATGATGTACGGGCATAAAAAAGTATATTTGGTAATTGGGCGCAATAAGCTTGCAGAAAATTTTGAAAAGGCTGTTTGGAGGGCACGGAATATTGCGGCATCCCAAAATGCGAAAAGGCTGCACATGAAAACGCCCTGTGCTGTGACTGGCCGCTGCCATGATTGCAGCAGTCCGGAACGAATTTGCCGCGGCGTCAGTGTTTTACTGGGGAAAATGTTCCGGATGGAGATGGAAGTTGTCCTGATCAATGAGGATTTGGGATTGTAAAAAGATCTATTTAGGGCCGAAACGGTATAAAATTACCGTTTCGGCCCTAAATTTTTTCCTGATTATACAAAAGATAAATGATTATTTTGTCATAATAGAATATTGACTATTGTCAAAAAAACGTGTATTTTGGCATTAGTCAATATTGAATTGCGACAAAATTGGAGAGACAGGAGATGTTACTGACATGAGAAAAGTCATTGATTTGTGTCTGGATATGCCCATGGGGGCGGAAGCGCTGACCAATATGCTGGGCGCCATGTGTCTGGACCCGCTTTACAGGGGCTACAAAAAGACCTACGGGGCGGGAGTTGCTGCACAGGTAGGACTCACGGTGGAGGAAATTGATGCGATTTATGAGTCCGAGGGTCGCGACGGTTTTTTGCGGATCATCCGCGAGGCGGCGGAGAAGCACGCGGTTAAACCTGCGGAATTTGTCCGGCATCTTGACGAGGTCGGCGTGGAATGGGGAATCACCTGCGACGGTGATCACGACAACCGCAAGACGGCTGAGATCGTACAGGCCTTTCCCAAAAAATTCAAGGGTTTTATTTTTGTAGATCCCAACAGGGGGGAGGAGGCTGTTCGAGAGCTTGAGGTGTGCGTGAAAGAATACGGCCTGCATGCGCTGTATTTAACGGCGTTCCGCACAAAGCTCAATGCGGCGGACAGGAAAAATTATCCGCTCTACAGCAAGGCGTGCGAGTTGGGAATTCCGGTCCATATCTATTCCAGCCTGAATCTTTCCAAGGCGGTGCCGTATGATATCGGACACCCCCGTTATATCGATCAGGTGGCAAGGGATTTCCCAGAACTAAAAATTATGGCGGGCGTCAGCGGTTGGCCGTGGGTGCTGGACTTCCTGTGCCTTGCTATCCGCCACGAAAATGTTTATCTGAATTTTGAAACGCATGCTCCTGAAAAGATCGCAATGCGTGGTTCCGGTTATGAACCATATCTCTACTATGGAGAAACATCTTTGAAAGAGCGCATTTGCTTTGCTTCCAATTGGGGTACGCAGAGCATGCCGGTAGAGAAGCTGATTGCTCAGGTCGAAGCGCTTCCGTTCAGCGATGATGCGAAGGAACACATCCTCTACAATAACGCTAAAACATTTTATGAGCAGCTTTAAAGAGAAGCTTTTACAGAGCGCAGAAAGGGAGGGATGAACCAAAGAATTTCGAGCGCATTCCCCGCTAAGAGTGTAGGAAAACATATTTTGTAAATTAGGAGGATCACATCGAGATGAGCTTGTACACATTGATTATTGTTACCTTTGTCATTTTTATGGCGATCAACGTAATCATCGGACTGCGCGGGCGTAAGCACGCCAGTACGACGAAGGACTTCCTCACGGCATCCGGACAGTCCGGCATCTGGTTTATTATCGCATCGGCGGTAGGCGCCAGCATTGGTTCCGGCGTCGTCATCGGTACGACACAGTACGCGGTAAAGCTGGGCGTTGCCGGTGCATGGTACGCGATCGCGTGCGGCATTGCATGCGTTGTCCACGCGTTTGTAATGACCCGCTTTATTTACCGCAATAAGCTGGTTTCTTTTTCGGACTATTTCAAAAGAAGATATGACAGTAACTTCATCGTCCTGCTTTACAGCGGCATCGGCCCCTTTGCCTGCGCTGCATCCATGGGCGGTCAGCTGGTTGCTGCAAAGGCCATTTTCCAGGCGTTCGGCATTGACCCGACGATCGGCCTTATCATTACAGCGGCAGTTATGCTGGTCTACACGATGTTTGCAGGCCTTTGGGGTTCCTACGCAACGGCGGTATTTCAGGTCGGCGTGATCATTGTCGGCGTTCTGGTCGTAGGTATCTCAATGTTCACACAGGGCGGCATTGCGGAGATCCATGCGTTCTATCCGGCGGAGAAGTTTGACCTTTTCAACATTTCTCCGGAGCTTTGGATGATGTTTGTTGGCCCGATGGTTCTTTCCGTGCTGGTCGACCAGACCTCTGTTCAGCGCGCGGCGTCCGCAAAGACGGAAGCAACGGCATTTTGGGGACATCTGCTCAGTTGCATTCCTCTGTTCCTTTTTGGGTGGCTGATGGTCTATATCGGCATGTGGAGCGGCGCAGAGTTCCCTGATGCTGGCGGAAATGCGTTCATTGTCATGCTGATGAACAAGGTTTCCCCGATCGTTTGTGCTGTAATGATTTGTGCGATCTTGGCGGCGATCATGTCGACTGCCAGTGGTGCGCTGGTGGCGACGGATGCGCTTGTTGTTCATGACCTGTACTGCGGCTTTATTAATAAGAATGCAACGGAAGAGCAGCAGAAGCGCCTGAATCTCATCGTCAATATTGTTGTTTCGGTGGCAGCCGTTGTATGCGCGCTTGCGTTTACAAATGTTATTGATCTTCTTTCGGTCGGCTATACCATTATGCTCTCCGGTACGCTGGTCCCGCTGCTGGGCGGCATCATCTGGAAACGCGGCACGACAAAGGGCGCGGCAGCTTCTGCGGCAGTTGGTATGATCACAGCTTTGCTGAGTATCTTCGGCGTGATCACAGTTCCGTTCTCCAGCATTTTCCCCGTGCTCCCCGGCGCAGTGGCCTACATTGTTGTGAGCCTCTGCACCAAGCATGCGCCGACTGAAAACACTGCAAAGGTGGCAGACGTTGTTAAGGCTTCTGCCAGCGAAAAGAACAATAACGCTGCAAACTGACGAAAAAGCTGTTCAGTGAAGTAAAAAATAAAGCGGCGGCTCTGGCGGAATGAGCCGGCAGAGCCGCAGAAAGGACAGATATGGATTATTTGACAATCAAAACCGAGATCGTAGAGCGCGTGGGAGTGATCACGCTGGATCACCCGCCGCTCAACTCGGTCAGCAAACGCATGATGGTTGAAATGATGCGCGCTTTGGACGAATTTGAACAGAATGATGTTGTTCGCGCTATCATGGTAAAAGCGAATGGGCCTGATTTTTCCTATGGAGCGGACGGCGGCGATGTAAAAAAGGGCATTAACGGCGAAGCAGAGGAGATTTCGGAAAGCTTTTCCGTTCTTGGCAACCGCTTGGTTGAGCGTATCGACTGCTGCCCTAAACCGACGCTCGTTGCGGCAAAGGGACGGTGCATCGGCGGCTCCACGGCGATGTTCAACGCCTTTGATATCCGTATTGTTGGAGAAGGCTTTCGGATGCACGATGGCGATATCTACTATGGTACGGTCGGCTCCTGGGGCATGAGCTCTCTGCGCCTGCCTATGTGGATCGGCAGAAACAAGGTGCTTGACTACATGTTCCTCAACGAGGATTTCACAGGCCGCCAGTGCTATGAACTGGGGCTTGCAAGCAAGGTTGTAGCAGATGAACTCGTTGAGGTTGTAGGCCTTGCAACTGCAAAGAAGATGTCCAAGGCCGCACCAATTGCGGTAAAATATTATAAGGACTGCGTCAGGAAAGCGACACAGAATAACATTGAAGAAGCGCGCGCATTTGAGCTAAAGGCGGCCGAAATTGTATTCGCAACAGAAGACAGCAAAATTGGGCTGAAATCGGTTGTTGAGAATCATGGCGTACCGAATTGCGAATTTTACGGCAGATAATTTGATACATCTTTTTCATTGCTGACCTCTCTATTGCTGCAAAATGGAAATCCTGCGGGTTTCATCAGTGTTCGGGTAAACGCTGACGAAGAACCTGCAGGATTTTCCATAAGAACTATTCTATAGTATCGGGTATTGAGCCCTTGGAGCATCAAAGACAAACAATGACGCTTAAGCATAGGACAGAGAGCAGGAACGCCTTTGCTGATGAAACATCAGGCACAGGAGACCAGAAAAATGGTGGAAAAAGAGAAAGCAGAGATAGTGGGGATAGTAGAAAAATATGGTAGAGTTCAGTCAATGATGCAGTATGTCAACAAGGAAGTATTGGTCCAATTCTATGCTCAACAGCCGAAAGGCAAAGCGACAGACGTGGATGAAGCCAGCAAAGAGAGATTCTGGAGGGCATCTACGAACCGAAGTTCCTGGACGCTTCCAAAGCAGTTCTGTTGTGCAGCAGGACAGCCTGTATCACCTTGACCGCTTTCTCAACGTGCCCGCGGCGCTGATTGTGCAGGACCCTAATCCCATGTTGGCCGCCGGTGCGATCATCATGGAGATTCCCATGATTGACCGCCTGCCGCAGGAGTTCTATGATACTGTGAAGGATAGCAATTAGGTAACAGTAAATGCTGACGAAGGGTATATTGAAATTTTGTGAGGCTGCACTGACAAGACGAATGCAATGTGGCTAATTGGTTTGCAGATGAAGAACTAAAAATATGCCTGATAGCAGAGAACTCATCCGTCGTCTGCCTTGCAGAGAGAACAAGAATAAGAGTTCATAACAATGTGATTCTTTGATTACAGCGGTGCGTTTTTGGAATGAGAAGCGTGACTGCGTCAGCTTCAATTTGTTACTTCATTTTTTACAAAAACCGTGGTATACTGTTTATGAGATGAGGACTGTGCAGTTTCGACCGTTTGTTTACGATGCAATGAATCGACAAGTGCCGGTGGCTATTGAGCCGATGACAGCGCAGGATGCCGCATTGACAGACCGGGAACCGTTGTGGCAGACCTCTTGGACAAGCGAATACTTAGCTGACGAAAACTATGAAAAATACGTAGCCAGAGTTGGAGATGAGCTGATCGCTCTGGCGGCGTATGAGATCCTTCCGACCGCGCTGGTCGTGCATAAGCTTTCCACCGTGTTTGACGATGGACAGCTGCACGCAGGCAAGACGACGATCTGCACCGCCCAGTGGGAGCGTATCGGCAATAAGACGGAGGACAGCTCCGCCTACTATACTAAGGCGGACGATGGTACCGTGAAGATCGAGTCGGTCGATCAGGACGAGCTTAAAAAGCAGCTCGAAACTGACAGCACGGCGCAGATCGATGTGTCCGGGCTGGAAGCGGAAAAAGTGACGCCGCCCGTCAGCGCCGTGAACGACGTCCTTGATTTGGAAGCGAAGGCGCTGTCGATCAAGATGGCGGACGCGGCGATCACGCTGGACAAGACGGCGATGCAGTCGGTCGTCGAAACAGCGGACGGCAACGATATTCAGCTGCATGTCAGCACCGGCGATGCACTGAGCAGAGATCAGACCGAGATCATCGGCGATATCGAACAGGGCATAGTGCTTGATGTGAGCCTGACGGCAAACGGAACGGAAATTCACAGCTTTAACGGCAAGGTGACCGTCTCCGTTCCGTTTACGTGGACGCAACAGGGTGTGCTGCAGGCTTGGTATCTTGCCGATGACGGCACAAAGGAGCCGGTCGAGGTGGCCTACCGCGACGGAAACGCTGTGCTGACGCTCAAGCACTTCTCGACCTATGCCATCGTGGTGAAGGCGAACGACCCTGACAGCGGCATCGTGAGCATTGGCGAGAACGAGGTCACAGTCCAAAAGCAGGCGGACGCGGTTTACTACGCTGCGGCGCTCTACGCCGAGGACGGCAGATTCCTGGCCTATGCCGCGAGCGAAGCTGCGGAGGATGAAGAAACCGTGACGCTCAAGTGGGCGAACGCCGACTGGTCGAAGGCGGCGAAGGTCAAGGTGTTCTTCCTTGACGCGGACCGCAAGCCCGTCGCCGAAGCGGTGACGGCGCTGATCAAGGGCAAAAGTCAGAAAAACTGGGCGGCTACAGCACAAGAATGAAAAAGGGAGCGCATCGGGTCTTGCCCGATGCGCTCCCTTTTAGCGCGTTTCTTACTTTTTCAGAAAATACATGTTGATTTCGGCGCGGGCGATCAGCGCGCCGGTGTCGTCGGTGATATTGACCTCGAAAAAGCCGATGTGACCGCCGACCCTGACCGGTCGGCCGACGGCGGTGAGCGCTTTGGACTGCACCGTCGAGCGCAGATAGTTGATCGAGCCGTTCAGCGTGACGTTGTGCTGGCCGTGGTTGATGCGCGCGAACGCGCCCGCGGCGGTGTCGGCCATCGCGTAGAGAAAGCCGCCGTGCACGCCGCCCCAGATGTTGGAATTTTCCGGCGTGACGTCGGCGGTCAGCACGCTTTTTTCCTCGTCGACCGAAACGACGCGGATGCCGTTGTGACGGATAAAGCCGCTGTGCTCGCTCGAAAGCATTTCCTGATAATTTTCGACCATGGCGCTTTTGCCTCCCTTTGGCGCGGAATGTTATACTGAACCAAGCATAGCAGAATCGCGCCGGAGGCGCAACAGAAAAATGCGCCGCGCCGCGAAACGGCAAGATTTGAGGTCGCTTTCTGCTTCGGAACGATTTACAAGCGGTGAAAATTCTGCTACATTAAAAGCGATTCGAACCAAGGGAGACTGTTTTTTATGAACGACTATCAGGCTAAATTTGTTACGCCGGAGCAGGCTGTCAAGGCTGTGCAGTCCGGCGACTGGGTGGACTACGGCTTCGGTGCGGGTTTTCCCGAGCTTTTGGACAAGGCCCTCGCCGCGCGCAAGGGTGAAGTGAAGGACGTCAAGGTCCGCGGCGGTCTTGTGATCCGCCCGCGCATCGAGGTCGTCGAAGCAGACCCCGAGCAGGAGAGTTTCAGCTATTACAGCTGGCACGTCGGCGATTATGAGCGCAAGCTCCAGAAGAATGGCCTTGTGAAATTCATGCCCGTCATGCTGCGCTCGTTGCCGTACCTCTATCGCGACAAGCACATCCGCTGCGATGTGGCATTCGTTCCAGTCTCCAAGCCGGATGAGAACGGCTACTGCGGCCTCGGCATTTCGAACTATGCCTGGCGCACGATCTTTGAGAGCGCCCGCACCGTGATCTTCGAGATCAACGAGCACTATCCCAAGCTCCAGGGCGTGGACGGCTCGCACCGTGTGCATCTGTCCGAAGCGGACTACATCGTCGAGGGCGAGCATGAGCCGCTGCCCGTGCGCTCCTACCGCGCGCCCAGCGAGACCGATATCGCCATCGCCAAGATCGTGGTGAATGAGATCCCCGACGGCGCGGTGCTGTCGCTCGGCGTGGGCGGCGTGCCCTACACGGTCGCCAAGATGCTCGCCGAGTCCGACAAGAAGGACCTCGGCTGCCACACCGGCACCATTTCCGATGCGTTCCTTGAGCTCTACCAGGCGGGCAAGCTGACGAACGCGCACAAGGAGCTCGACACCGGCCTTTCCGCGTGGAACCTCGCGATGGGCTCTCAGGAGCTCTATGACTGGCTCGACGCCGAACCCCAGCTCTTCCACCCGGGCGATCTCGATTACATCCACTCCGTCGAGCGCATCTCGAAGCTCAGCAACGTCATCAGCATCAACGGCGGCGTGCAGCTCGACCTCATGGGTCAGGAGAACGCCGAGAGCACCGGCACGCGCCAGCTCTCCGGCGTCGGCGGCCAGATGGACTTCCTCGAGGGGGCGTACCGCTCCAAGGGCGGCAAGGGCTTCATCTGCATCAACTCTTCGCGCCTTACGAAGGATGGCGAGCGCAAGAGCAACATCCTTGCCGCCATCCCCGGCGGCAGCACGATTTCCGCGCCGCGCACGATGATCCAGTATGTCGCGACCGAGTACGGCATCGCGAGCCTTTCCGGCAAGACGCTTCGCGAGCGCGCCGAGGCGATGGCTGCCATCGCATACCCGGATTTCCGCGAAGAGCTGATGAAGTACGCGCGGGAAAACTTCAAATAATTTAGAGTGAAGAAAAGGACGGTACAGAACAATGGCACAGACGGTTTTGCGGCAGGTTTTGATCCTTGCGGTGATGATGATGCTTGGTTTCCTGCTGGGAAAGCGGGGCAAAGTAGATCGGAAGGGAGCAGATATTCTGTCCATGCTGCTGCTGGATGTATTTTTTCCCTGTAATATTCTGGCGGCGGCCAGCGGGGATTTCGGCGATATGCCGTTTTCTCAGGTCATTAAGATCGCACTGGCTTATATGTCCTGCTTCATTCTGTTTACACTTCTGGCCAAGCCGATCGCAAAACTGCTCCGGCTGAATGAGGACGATTCGCTTGTTTTCACCCGCAGCGTGGCCTATCCAAACAACGGCTTTGTTGGCATCCCGCTCTGCACGGCGGTTTTTGGCACGGAAGGAACGGTACTGGGCTCGCTTTCCGTGCCCTGCGCCACACTCTACATGTTCCTTTTCATTATGCAGAGCTTCCGGCGCGAAAAAGATCATAATCTCAAGCAGCAGCTCAAGAGCATGCTTACGCCGATGAACATTTCAGCTGTTCTCATGATCATCATGCTGGCCACGGGATGGAAATTTACCGGTGCGCCGCTGCAATTCCTGAGCAGTCTTGCCAACTGCGTTTTGCCGACGTCCATGATCATTATCGGCTGCCTTCTTTCCGGCAGCCCGCTCATTGATGTGCTCAAAAAGCCTATTTTGTATTTCATCACGCTGCTGCGCGGCGTTGTCATGCCGCTCGTTGCGGCAGTGCTGCTGCGTTTTACCGGCTGGGATCGTACGACGTGCCTGTGCATCGTAATGGTGCTTGGGTGCAGCGTGGCGACGGTCATCAGTATCTTCGGCGTGCGCTATGACCGCTCGCCCGAGATGGCGAGCAAAAGCGTGCTGCAATCGAACCTGCTGCTGCCGGTCACGATGCCGCTGATGATGTTCATCGCCGAACGGATCTTATAAGGAGAGACGATGATGGCCTTCTGTTTACCCCTGCAAAGCTCGGCACGTGCGAGCTTAAAAACCGCATCGTCCGCTCGGCGACGAACGAGCATCTGTCTGACGAAAAGGGTCAGGTGACGCCGCTCTGGGCGGATACGCTCATCGAGCTTGCGAAAAACGAAGTGGGCCTTGTCATCACCGGCCATTTCTGCGTCGACAAGATGCAGCGTGCCGACGCGGGCAGCCCGTGCTGGACGAGACGACGGACGGGTCCCTTCTCCGCCGCGCCTGCGACGGCGTGCACCGGTACGGCGGTAAACTTTTCTTCCAGCTCAGCCACAGCGGCATCAAGGGCGTCGGGAGCGTGAACGGCGCGCCGCCGAAGCACCCCGAGGATTTCACTCGGGAAGAGCTCGACCGTCTGGTTGAGCAGTTTGCCTTCGCGGCGAAAAAGTGCAAAGAGAGCGGTGCGGACGGCGTGCAGGTCCACAACGCGCACGGGGCAGAAGACGCCGTTCTATCTGGACGCGCTCATCTGCGAGCCGGACGTTGCCGCAAAGCTCAAAAGCGGCGCGCAGGACGGGAGCAAATGCCTTGCCTGCAACGGCTGCTGCACGATCTACCGCAAGCGCTTTGTGCGCTGCGTGCAGCATCAAGACGAGATCGGGCAGTTCAAAACCATCCCGTGGTAAAGAAAAACGGCAGAGCCGGCGCATTTTGCGCCGGTTCTGTTTTCACTGTTCGATGACGCTTTATCATGTTAACGAAATGAAATGGTCGCGGGCCTGCAATTCTATCGACATTACCGATTGCATTCTGTCGGAATCTGCCATATACTGCAATAAAATTCAGCATTTCTACGTGCCGCTTGAAAAATCGGGCTGCCGCGGCGATCTGCAAGGAGGAGTCACCCATGAAGCGAAACTTTATTGCCAAGCGCTTCCAGAGCGCGGGCACCGGCCTGACGCTCGACACCGCGGCGCTGGCCAAATACAAGGACATTGTCGACCTGAGCATCGGCGACACGGACTTTACGACCGACGAGGCCATCATCAACGCGGCCTTCCGCGACGCCAAGGCCGGCCACACTCACTACGGCGACCCCAAGGGCGACCCTGAGCTCATTTCCGCGGTCTGCAAGGCGTGGGAAGAGGACTTCGACCAGAGCCTTCCGCGCGACCACGTGCTCGTGAGCGCGTCGAGCTGCCTCGGTATGTCGCTGGCGATGTTTGCCATCCTTGACCCGGGCGACGAGGTCATCGTCTTTTCCCCGTATTTCGCGCTGTATCGCGCGCAGATCGAGCTGGCGGGCGGCGTGTGCGTCGATGTGCCGACCTACGCCGAGGAGGACTATGCCATCAGCGAAGAGCGCCTGCGCGCTGCCATCACGCCGCGCACGAAGGCCATCATTTTCAATAACCCCACGAACCCCACCGGCATGGGCTACGATTTGTCCACAATGGAGATGCTTGCCCGCGTGGCAAAGGAATATGATCTTCTCATCGCGGCGGACGAAATTTACACGACCTACATCTACGAAGGCGATTTCCGCCCCATCCGCACGCTGCCCGGCATGGCCGAGCGCACCATCACGCTCAACAGCTTTTCCAAGAACTTCCTCATGACCGGCTGGCGCGTGGGCGTCATCATCGCCGAGCCGGAATTCCTCGACGTGATGAACCGTATCAACGGCTCGCTCGTCTACTCCGCGCCGTCCATCTCCCAGCGCGCGGGCATCCAGGCGCTCGCAATGCGCAAAGAAATTCGCGAGAAGTACGTGACCGCGTACCGCGACCGCATCTTCTACTCTGCCGACCGCATCGAGAAGATCCCGTATCTGAGCCTCGTGCGTCCGAAGGGCACGTTCTACCTCTTCCCCGGCGTGGAGAAGACGGGCCTCGACGACAAGCAGTTCTGCAAGGAGTTACTTGAACGCGCGCACGTGCTCGTCAGCGCGGGCAGCCCGTTCGGCAAGACCGGCGCAAACCACTTCCGCATCGCCTGCACCGTCGGCATTGACCAGCTCAAGCAGGCGTTCGACCGCATGGAGAAACTGGAATTCTGAGAATTCCGCTTGTGTCCGTAAGACGGGCATGGTAAAATCAAAAGATAACGAAAAAGCTGCCGTTTTTCGGCAGCTTTTTTCAAAAGGAGGGGCGCTTATGCAGGAAAAGTCGAAGCCTGTGGATATCCTGCGCGCGGACGCGGAGAAGATCATCACGCGCGCCATCGCGGCGGTGCTGCCGGATGCGGCGGTCGAGCGCGCACTGAAAGGCAAGACCTTTTTAGGAAGGGTGTACCTCGTCGCGGCGGGAAAGGCCGCGTGGCAGATGGCGCACGCCGCCCGCGCGTGTTTGCAGGATAATTTCTGCGGCGGTGTGGTCGTGACGAAGTACGGTCACGTGAACGGTGAGATTGCGAATGTCGCGTGCTTTGAGGGCGGGCATCCCGTGCCGGACGAAAACTCCCTGCGCGGCACGGACGCCGCACTCGCGCTGACGGAAGATTTGACCGAAAGCGACACGGTCGTCTTTCTGCTCTCGGGCGGCGGCAGCGCGCTTTTTGAAAAGCCGCTGCTTCCGCTTGCGGAATTGCAGGACGTCACGAATCAGCTCCTTGCCGCGGGCGCGGACATCGTGGAGATCAACACGATCCGCAAGCGGCTTTCCGCCGTCAAGGGCGGACGCTTCGCCCGGCACTGCGCGCCGGCGCAGGTCTTCGCTGTCGTGCTGAGCGATATTCTGGGCGACCCGCTCGACATGATCGCCTCGGGGCCCGCGTACCCCGACAGCTCGAGCTGTGCGCAGGCGCTCGATATTGCGAAAAGGTACGGCCTGCGCCTGTCGGAGCGGGCGTGGGCGCTTCTGGCGCAGGAAACACCGAAAACGCTTACAAACGTCGAAACGCAGATCACTGGCAGCGTGCGCGAGCTCTGCGCGGCGGCCGCCGCGGCGTGCGAAGCGCTCGGCTACGAGCCGATGATCCTCACCGACTGCCTCTGCTGTGAGGCGCGCGAGGCGGGGAGCATGCTTGCTTCCATTGCGCGCACGCATGCGCGTGACGGGAAAAACCTTGCGTTCCTCATGGGCGGCGAAACGGTCGTCCACCTGAGGGGAAAGGGCCTCGGCGGGCGCAATCAGGAGATCGCGCTCTCCGCAGCGCTCGGCATTGAGGGACTTTCGAACGCGCTCGTCTTCTCCGTCGGCTCCGACGGGACGGACGGACCGACCGATGCTGCGGGCGGCATCGCCGACGGCGAGACCGCGCAGCTGATGCGCCAAAAGGGTGTTGACGCTGTGCAGTCGCTCAATGATAACGACGCCTACCACGCGCTCGGCGCAGTCGGCGGACTTTTCAAAACCGGTGCGACGGGCACGAACGTCAATGACGTCACCGTCCTGCTGCTGCGCACGGCGGAATGAGGGAAAAACGCGGAGCGCTTGACAACGGGACGTTCCGGCGTTACGATAGCTGCGGCAAGCCTTTCCAGGCTGCCGGAATTTTTAAAATGAAGGAGCCGTTTTTTGAAGTCTAAAACGATGTTACTGGAGCGTGTGCGCTGACCGGGAGGGCCGGCAAATTTACTGACACACGCCGTTCCTCCCGAGAGCCATGCTTTTCAGGAGGACAACATGAACCGCGAAAACAAACGCAAAATCTTTGAAAAAGGGCACTACAAGACCCACGCCTGCCGCGACACCTTCACCTGCAAGGTCTGTGGGCGGCTCTGCACGCCGGAAAACGCCGGCAGCGACCATCGCAATCACTGCCCGAACTGCTTATCGAGCCTGCACGTGGACATTGAGCCGGGCGACCGCGAAAGTGACTGCGGCGGCATCATGGAGCCCGTGGCCGTCTGGGTGCGAAGAGGCGGCGAGTGGGCGATCATCCACCGCTGCAAGCGCTGCGGAGCGCTCAGTTCGAATCGTGTGGCGGCGGACGACAACCCGATGAAGCTTATGAGTATCGCCATGCGGCCGCTCAGCGCGCCGCCGTTCCCCCTCGAGCGCATCGAGGAGATGACCGCCCTCATGGGCGGCGAGGGAAGCGTGCGATAAGCCCAAAAGGAAACAGAGGAGGCGGCCTGCATCGGCAGGCTGCCTCCTCTGCCGCTTGACAAGGACGGAGCGGGGAGCAGGACAGCGGTGAGAGCAGGTGTTTCGTTTGTGTTTCGGTTTTGCACAGGTGATTGCAAAACCGGCAAACCTATGGTACAATAAAACTACAGACCGATCAAAAGCCGCCTTGGCGTCGAAGATACAGCCGTTTTTGCGGCTGCTTTTCTTATATTTGGCCGCTTTTTGCCGCAGACGGCGTTTTCAGATCACACCAAATGCTGGAAGGAGATTTTTTCTATGGAGGTGAGTCACTTCTTCAGGACATGACCGCACGCGTTTTGCAGCGCTGGAAACGGACGGTGACGCTTATGGCGCGCCCCGTCTATGATGCGGCGGCAGCCCTCCGCGCAGGGAGCTTTGGGATCGGTCAGATCAACGCATAATAAAATATTATAATTTAAGGATGTGTTATTTTGTTACTCTCGGGGAAAAGTCTGAAACATGACTTCATCCGTTTTGTCTCCGCCACGATGGCCTCACAGGTCGTGTTCTCGCTCTACTCCATGGTCGACGGGCTTATGGTCTCGATCGGTGTGAACGAATATGCCATGAGCGCCGTCAATCTCGCGATTCCCTTCACCAACGCGCTTTTTTCCATCGCCGTGCTCTTCGCCGTCGGCTCGTCGACGCTCATCGCCATTTTCATCGCGCAGGAGAAGCGGCACGAGGCCAACACCCTCTTTTCACAGAATTTTGCCACGCTGCTGACCCTTGGCGCGGTCATCACTGCGCTCGTGCTGCTCTTTTTGGAGCCGTTTGCGTACCTCCTCGGCGCAGACGAGATCACACTTGACTATGTCAAGCAGTATATTCTCGGCATCGCGCCGTTCAGCGTGTGCTATCTGGTGTCCTACAATCTCGAAGTGCTCGTCAAGACAGACGGCTATCCGCGCTACGCGCTCTTCACGGTTATCGGCGGATGCCTGACGAACTGCGTGCTTGACTATATCGCCATTTTTCACCTCGACATGGGCGTGTTCGGCGCGGCGGTCGCCACGGGCATCTCGCAGCTCGTGACCTGTATCTCGTACTTTGTCCACTTTTTCAGCAAGAAGTGCACGTTCCGGCTGTGCAAATTCCGCTTCGACCCTCACCTTTACGCGCGCATCCTGCCCATCGGCCTGTCCGACGGCGTGACAGAGTTGTGCACGGGGCTGATGATCTTCCTCTTCAACCGCACGGTGCTCAAGTGCATCGGCACGGACGGCGTCGTGACCTACACGGTCATCGCCTACGTGACGACCATTGTCATTAACCTCATGGTCGGCATCTCGCAGGGCTCGCAGCCGCTTGTGAGCTATCACTACGGCAAAGAGGATCACACGGGCTGTCAAAAACTTCTGCGCTACGCGCTCACGACCGTCTGCATCTTCGCGCCGGCGCTGTTTCTGCTCGTCTTTTTCTTCGCGCCGCAGATCGTGCGCACGTACCTTTCGCACGCGGGCGATGAGCTCATCGCCTACTCCATCGGTGCATTCCGGCGCTACAGCGTTTCGTATCTGCTGCTGGGCTTCAACATCGTTATCGGTGGGTTTATGACCGCCATCGAGCGCCCCGTGCCCGCTATTTGTATCTCGGTCGGCCGCGGGCTGGCGCTGCAAAGTGCCGTGCTTCTTCTCCTCGCGGCGATCTTCGGCGGCGACGCAGTGTGGTATACGCCGATCTTCTCCGAAGCGTTGTGCCTTGTCATGTCGCTCCTGTTCCTGCGCAGCTACCGCAGACAGACCGATATGCAGGCGTGAGCCCCGCCCAGTGCGATAAAATAAGAGAAAATAAAAAGGCCCTGGAAGCAGCGCTTCCAGGGCCTTTTGGCACCCCGACCAGACGCTAACTGGCGGACTGACGCTTAGAAGCCAGCTATCTCATTTCATGCCGTGCAGTACACCGTCATTTACTGTCGGCCGGTTAGTTCCGCACAGATCACTTGAAAACAAAGATTTCTTCGATCGGCGCTTCGACAACCCTTGCAATATCGATCGCCAGTTTAAGTGAGGGATTGTATCTGGACCGCCGATATGATCCGCACCGCCCTGGATCAGTGTACGGACAGCAAGCTCTATGTAGCAATGAACCTTTCCTTTGCCTGCTCTCTGCGTATGGGTGAAATCCTGGGGCTGACCTGGGAGAACGTCCATATTTCCGATGAAGATATTGCGGCGGATAATGCCTATGTCTACATCGACAAGGAGCTGACACGGGCTTCCAAACGGGCGATTGAAACGCTGGGTGAGAAGGATATCTATTACATCTTCACTCCGCTCATGCCGAACACCAGCACAAGAATTATCCTGAAAAAGCCGAAAACCGATTCCAGTATCCGCAAGGTGTGGCTGCCCAAGACTCTGGCTTATATCCTGCGGGAATGGAAATCCGCGCAGGACGAGCTGCGAGCACTGCTCCGTGACGAGTATCAGGACTACGACCTGGTGGTGGCGCTGGCCAATGGCCGCCCCTGTGAGGACCGTATCATCCTGAAGTCGTTTGAGAAGCTGCGGGAGAAAGCAGGGCTTCCCAAAGTGGTCTTTCACTCCCTGCGCCATTCCAGTACCACCTATAAGCTGAAGCTCAACCACGGCGACCTGAAGGCCACCCAGGGCGATACCGGACACGCCCAGATCGACATGATCACCAGCGTGTATGCGCACATTCTGGACGAGGACCGCAAGATCAACGCCCAGAAGTTTGAGAGCGCCTTCTATGCCAATCCTGACCTGCGTTCGGTTCGTGCCCCGGAGGAACCAAAGGAACCGGCGCCCGCCACATTGGATTTGGAGGCCCTGGTAGAACAGCTTCGCAAGTCGCCGAAACTGGCCAACACACTGGCTGCATTGCTGGCGTCGGCCCCATCTGAAAAATAGGGCTGAAAAATCGTATTAGCAAATCGGCGTTTTTTATTAGCAAGGCCGGAAAAATAGTTCGAAGCCAATTAGCAGGCATACAGCGGAAAATGTATAAAATCGTTCCGGTAGAGTAGCAAGAATGCTCTGAAAAAACGATAACAAAAAACCGCTGTAAACCATCGAAAAACGTCTTACAGCGGTCATTTTTGGCACCCCCGGCTGGGTTTGAACCAGTGGCCTGTCGCTTAGGAGTAGACCCGATACGATGAAACCAAGTGCAACACAGTGCAAGAAAATCCTTGGAAATACAAGGCTTTTCACAGTTTCAAATCCTATCTGGTATTACGCTTCATAAGCATTTTCATAGGGATTTTACACCGTCCAATTGGCTCGAAATTAGCAAGGCTTTCGATTTTCGGTGGACGTTGCAAGTGCAAGCAAATTCCTCTATGTAACTTCTCGTGATACGAAATGATAGGAAATCCTATTCATTCTCGTGCGGAGGCGCTGATGTCTTTAGACACCATCTTAGTCTGTTTAATATATCATTTCAAAATAGATTTTTCAACCAGCATTATTAAGAATTTCAAAGGTTTTTTCAGACTCAATGATTCTATGTAATTTAGACCCGCCGAAGCAGGTCTTTTTTTATTTCAGCATAATCTCTCTATCCTCAGCGCCGAGCATATAAGCACCCTTGGCAAAAGCATCCCTTGCAAGAAGCTCTGCTACATCAACCCTATCGAACAGCATCCATATTTCTTTCTCTTTCGGAGTCAGTTCATGGCTATGGTCAAACAAATGCTCAAGTCCCAATCCTTCAAGCAATGCCGACTTTGCTGCTTTGTATTCCTCAGCTCTGCCAACATATTCGTCGTTCCTTTCCTTGGAAAATGCCTCGATATTGTCAGCTCTCAGATGCTCGTAATACTCGTCCATAAAGATTCTATCCATACTCGTTGACCTCCATAACAAAAAAATAAGGGCAGACCCTTTTACAGCTATTGTAGCTATGTAAAAGGATCTGCCCTTGCAGTTACTATAATGTTTTTGCCAGCGACTTCAGGAGTGCTGCCATTTCCGGATTTTGCAGAAGCTTCAGAAGAAGTTCTTTATCATCAGCGGAGCTTTCCGTTGCGGCTGGTTGAACCGGCTCAGGCGTTGCCTGTCTGCCTGAGTAGAACGCAGCTTCCATTCTTTCAGCGTTCAGTCTGCGGTCATCGTCGATGATATGGGAGTAAACATCCGCTACCATCTTGACCTGTG